>Ga0209599_10001194_pt1 | contig 13016 bp, 14 predicted proteins | sample Shrwel_input2_FT_FD_187534 | JGI IMG/M metagenome (GOLD analysis project Ga0209599, IMG submission 187534) | Subsurface microbial communities from deep shales in Ohio, USA - Utica-3 well 1 S input2 FT (SPAdes) (version 2) ... | reverse complement strand
CGACACAAGGACGGGGTTGAGTATTTGCGGAAACGGATGGGGATTTGATCAATCGTCACTTGCATCGTGAAATGCATTCTGTTAGTTTTCTGGTATTGTAGCTGTAGTTCCGTAAAAGATTCCCAAACCCTGATTGCCAGACGGCAGTCGGGGTTTTTTATTGCCGAGGACAAAGTGATGCCGATCCAAAAAATCACAACCGACGATCTACATGCCTTGATCAGTCGCACCGAGTACACACGACTTGCAGGCACGACCAAAACCTTTTGCCATATCTTTATCGGTGACAGCGGGTTCTCGGTCACTGGTGAGTCGGCTTGTTTAAATCCTGCTGACTTCGACGAGACTGTTGGCCGTGACTTCGCATTCAAGGACGCATTCAACAAGCTGTGGCCACTCGAAGGCTATCACCGGATGCGCGTTGCTGATGAAAAGGCGAAGTGGCTGGCTGGTGTTGAGCAGGATGCACGTTCGACCTTCGGTGATGTGTCTGCTGCACCAGAGTTCCGCACCTCGGCCAAGGATTCAGGCTGCTAAGCCAACCAGCACCAACCAAGCCCGCCAACTGAGCGGGCTTTTTCATATCAACAGGCATGTGATTTGGGCGTTTTCCTCCTAGATCACATGACCTGTTGGTCTGGTGTACATCCCTATCTTCCCCACGCTGCAAGCGAATATTGCTGGGGGTCTATGGTGTTGTAAGCAGGAGCATCAGGCCAGCACCAAATTTCAGGAGATTGCTCAGATGTCGGAATCAATCCTACATATCCAGCGTGACCTACAGGCCGCAGGGTTTTATGACGGCGAAATTGACGGCATATGGGGTGATAAATCCAAGGATGCTTTGGATGCTGCTGTTAAGGCCGCTACGGAGCAGCGCGATTGTAGTATCGCGGTGGCAGATGTTAAGCCGGATTTTCGCAAGTTAGCTTGGGGTTCTAGGGTCAGTCAGGCGTTCAAGGAGCGTGTGATTTGGATTGCTAATGCGCTCAACATGCCAGAGCAGGGTGCAGACTGGCTAATGGCGTGTATGGCGTGGGAGTCTGCCGAGTCGTTCACGCCAAACATTCGCAATATGGCGGGTAGTGGGGCGACGGGTTTGATTCAATTCATGCCCAAGACTGCTACAGCACTTGGCACGTCAACTGAGCTACTGGCGCGTATGACTGCCGAGGATCAACTCAATTACGTCTACAAGTATTTCCGTCCGTTTCGCGGTCGATTGAATAACTTGAGTGACGTGTACATGGCGATTCTGTGGCCGCTTGGCGTTGGTAAGCCTGAGTCTTTTGTGTTGTGGAGTCGTGCCAATCGACCAACAACCTTTCGCCAAAACGCTGGGCTGGATGTCAATAAAGACGGCGCAATCACCAAGGCTGAGGCTGCAAGCAAGGTATACGACAAGCTGGCGCGTGGCAAACAAGCATTTTTGGGCTGAGGTTTATGGTCATGCAGCACGTCAGCGCAAAGTTTTCAAAAAAGGATGGGGATATGTCCGATCAACCGAATGGTGTCAACCATTTCATCAACTTGGGCGGCATCTTCACCTATTTGTTTGTGCTGGGTGTTGCGATGCTGGGAGGTCTTGTGCGGTTCATTCGACACTTGAATAACTCACGCGAGCCGATGCCGCTGGGCAAATTGGCTTGCAAGCTGGTAGGCGAACTGTCCATTGCGGCATTTGCTGGGCTGCTGACGTTCTGGCTGTGCTTGGCATGGGGTGTTGGTGCAGCAATGACTGCGGTGTTTGTCGGCGTGTCTGGCCATCTCGGTGGCCAAGCAATCGACGGCATCTCAAGTATCTACAGTGCTTGGATCGAGTTTCGCAAAGGGCAACAGCAATAACAGTTTACCCGTTCGCTGCGGGTTTTTTTACAACATCGCTTGCTCATCGGAGGGCGCAGCAAGAGGGCAGACCACATGACCGAAAAGATCAAGACGCGGTTATGTGGCGCGAATGCTCGAAATGGCAAGTGCAAAAAAGAAGCTGGCTGGGGAACGAATCACCTTGGCTCAGGCAGGTGCAAGTATCACGGCGGCGTAGTCGGTAAGAATCACGGCGCACCAAAGGGCAGCCAGAACGCACTCAAGCACGGCATCTACAGTCGAGTGCTGAAAGACGATGATCTTGATGCGGCGATGCAGATGCAAGGCAGCATCGACACTGAGCTGGCAATCGCACGTTTGCAGTTGGCGCGTGTGCTGGAACAGATGCAGGAAGGCGACGACCCGACGCTTGATCAGGTTGAGGAAACAACCATCGCTGTTGATGATCCCGCCAAGGCTGCCGAGAAGGTCAGGCGAGAACGCGGCGCTGATGCAAAGCGATGCGGCGAGTATTACGACGCTGACGATGACGATGATGTTCCGTCAGGCGAGGAGTCACAGCCTGTAGCACGCAAGCGGATATTTAAGCGGCGTGATTGGACTGGTGAATATACGCGGCTGACTGCGCTGATTGCGCGTCTTGAGTCGCAGCGTCTGGGGATGCTGCATAAGCAGGTCGAAATTGAGCGACTGAAAAAAGAGGCTGACAAAGATGGTGGAGGCTCTGAAGTTGATGGCCTCACCGACACAGAACTGGATTCTGAAATTTGTCAGTTTGCCGAAGGACTCACAGCTTCAGTACCTAGCGACACTGACGACGAGTGACAAGCGGCGGCTATTGTCGCTGATGAAAGAGTGGCGCACTCGCCAAGACAGTAAGTTTTACAGCTTCTTTCCCGACACTGGGGACTTGCGGCGCGAGTTGTACACCAAGCACGTCGAGTTTTTCGATGCTGGTGCAGCATATCGCGCCAGATTGTTTATGGCGGGCAACCGGTGCTTGTCCCCTTGGACGTTTATAGAAACACAAGGGGGTCAGTCGCACCGCTTTGCAGAAGTTCTGACTTCGACAAGGCCAAATGTTCTGTCGTGGGCTGGTGAATCAGAACGTGCCGCTCGTATTTCTGGAGGATTTCTGCGGGGCATTGAGCCAGCGTTTCGTGTAGTGCTGGACAACGGTCAATTTTTTGACTGTTCCCGTATGCACCAGCTATTGACGACCGAGGGGTGGCTTTCTTTCGACCGGTTAATGTCGCTTTCAAATGGCCTGCATTTGAGCTATAGAGCCGAAGATTATCAGGCCAGTTGTGTTGAGGATGGTCATCTACATGATCAACCACTTCGCCAGCCGTTAAGTAGCGACCGATCATCAACTCCATCACAAGTCGATGCTCAAAAACGTAGCCGGTTGATGTGGCGCGAGGATGAAGTGGCACAAATGCTTGAATGTAGCCGTGCTTATCCATCCGACGACCGCCTTTCCAGCTTGGATGACCTGAACCGCTTCGAGAGCCTGTTCTCGCTGTTTGAAGCTGCAAGCGTCCCGCAGTCCGTTCTACGCACGACACAGAGCAGCCAAGCTGTTCAGCAATTTGTGAGTGGGTTTGACCGGCCTGCAAAAGGGCTTGAAGTTGATCTGGGTCAAGCATGGCGGATTTGCCGCGACCCCGAGGAGATTGAATGCCACGTCGCTTCAGCCATGCTTCGACTTGTGGCTTCGTCAGGCCAAGTGATGCCGCAATATCTTTACGTTGGACACCCTGACTGTTCATTTGCAGGATTTGATCAGCGTACTGATCACATTGCGAAGTATTACCCATTTTGTCATCCAGAGTTGATTGGTGGTAGACGTATTATAGCAGTTGTACCTATTGGTTTGCAGCCTATAATAGACGCTCAAGTACCTGATTTACATAATTACAAAGCTGGCGGGGTGTACCATCACAATTGCGGTAAAACGATTTCAGGCGCATATGAAGTCACATGCCATTTAACCGGCGCATATCCGCATTGGTGGACTGGCAAGCGATTCGACCACCTCACCGAGGGATGGGCTGCGGGTAAGACCAACGAAACCACCCGCGACATCATCCAAAAAGAGCTATTCGGCAATGTCATTTATGAGAACGGCAAAAAGACGGTAGACGGGACTGGGTTAATTCCCAAACACCTGATTGACCGGTTCAAGATTCGCTGGCGCTCAGGCATTCAAGACCTGATCGACACGGTAAATATCAAGCATGTGTCTGGTGGCTGGTCAAAGATTGGCCTCAAGTCGTACCAGCAGGGACGCGGATCGTTCGAGGGTACGGCAAAGCACTGGATCTGGCTGGATGAAGAACCGCCGCAGGAAGTCTATACCGAGTGTCTGACACGGACGGCAACCACGAAAGGCGTGGTGCTGATTACGTTTACGCCACTTGAAGGCACGACCGAGATGGTTGATGACTTTATCAAGAAGTCGGCGGAAGGCGTGACTTGCATGGTACAGGCTGGTTGGGCGCACGCGCCTCACTTGACCGAGAAAGACAAGTCCGAACTGCTTTCGATCTATCCGAAGCACGAGCATGAGGCACGGTCACAGGGCATTCCGTATGCCGGATCGGGGATGATCTTCCCAGTCAATGAAGCAGACATTGTTGTTGAGCCGTTCGAGATTCCGGCGTACTGGCCACAGATTCTGGGACTCGACTTCGGTTGGGATCACCCTACCGGTTCAGTGCTGCTGGCATGGGATCGTGACAACGATGTGATTTATGTGGTCGATGAGTACCGAGATCGGGAAAAGACCCCAGCACAACACGCGCCGCATATCTTGGCGCTTAACAACTGGTGTCCAGTCGCATGGCCGCATGACGGTCTACAGCACGACAAGGGTTCAGGCAACGAACTGGCCGAGCAATACCGAGCAGCCAAGCTGGATATGCTGCCAGAAAAGGCGACGTGGGATGACGGCACAAACGGCGTTGAAGCTGGCTTGATGGAAATGCTCACGCGCATGGAAGAAGGTCGCTGGAAAGTATTCAGCACTTGCGGACATTGGCTTGAGGAGCGGCGTGGTTATCACCGCGAGAAGGGCAAAGTGGTCAAGCTGAAAGACGATGTGATCTCGGCCAGTCGCTATGCACTGATGATGATTCGCTACGCCAAGACCAAACCACGTCAATCAAATGGCACACGATTTAGGAACAAGACGGTATGACGATGTTGGATGTGAAGTACGGCACGGTATTCGATGGCGTGTGTAGCCGACGACTCGGTATTGTCAGTGCAGTCACCAACATTTTTTGGCGTGATGAGCATGGCGCAAAGCACGACGATGCTGCACTGCTGCTGATGCGCCGGTCATTTGGCCAAGGCAAAACCAATATCACACTGCTACGCCAGAATGCGTACCAAGCAACCGATCCTGAGCTGCTGCACCAAATGGCACAAAACGCGGCTGATCAACTGCTGTCCGGTTCGGCCAATGTCAGCGACGTGGTGATTATCGCCAACCTGATCAACGACCAAATGGACGCGCTGATTAGTCACCCGCCGGAAAGCGATGCCGAAATGCGCAAGCGTCACCAGCAGCAACTGGCCGATGATGGCTTGCTGCTGATGGTCAACGGAAAAACATTGGTGGATGCACGATGAAAACACAGATGCTGCCCAAGGATTCCCGCACAGATGACTTTTGGTCATCCGATGACGGTAAGTTCTTGGCATTTGCACACGCCAACTATGAGCGCGAGATTGATCTACAGCGTCAGAGTCGGTCAGAGCGTGCGCGTGACTGTGATTTTTACGATGGCGACCAGTTCACGCTGGACGAAAAGAATATCTATGAGCAGCGCGACCAGATCCCGCGTGTATTCAACGAGATCAAACCAACGATTGACTGGATCATCGGCTCTGAGCGACGCACACGGGCGGACTGGAATGTTCTACCACGTTCCGAGGATGACGTAGAACCGGCAATCATCAAGACCAAGTTGATCAAGTATATCGACGACATCAACAAAGCACGGTTTCAGCGCAGCAAGTCGTTCGAGGATTGCGTCAAGTCTGGCGAAGGCTGGACACGGGTATCGGTAGAGCCGAATGAGGACGGCGAGATTCAGGTCAGTTTGCAATGGGAACACTGGCGCAATATCGTGCGCGACTCGACCTGCCGCGACCTGATCGGTTTTAGCGATTGCAAATACATCTACTGCACCAAGCCGGTTGATGTTGACACGCTGATCGGCTGGTTTCCCAAAAGTGCAGACGGCATCAAAGCAGATGCCGGTGACTTTGAAGATCTACAGATCGAACAGCGCGATGAGATGATGGACATCGAGGCCAGTACCAGCCAACTCGGTGGCATCGTTCACAATGTCGGCTCGATGTCACTGTCCGGCGGCGCACACATGACTGATCGCAAGGCGGTGCGCGTCTGGGAGATGTGGTATCGCAAGACTGAGCGCGTCAAAGTGCTGCGCAAAGCTGGCGGCTTGAACAATGAAATTTACAACCCCAAAGATCCGTATCACCAGCACTTGATCCAACAGGGTGCGGTTGTCCGTGAAACGGTACGCGAACAGATGTATATGGCGATGTATACCAGATCGACGGTGCTGCATCACAGTAAGTCGGTATATGCGCACAATCGCTTCCCGTTCGTATGCCGGTCAGCGTTTATCAAGGACAGTGACGGCACACCGTATGGTGTGATTCGCCAGATCCGCGACCCGCAGTCAGACTTGAATGCACGGCGCAATAAAGCCTTGTTCCTGATGTCCACCAATCGCGTGATTATGGACAAGGGTGCGGTCGATGACATTGACAATCTGGCTTGTGAAGTCGCCAAACCGAACGGCATTATCGAAAAGAATCGCGGTTATGAGTTGGCAATTCAGGAAGGCGCGTCACTGGCCGGTCAGCATGTACAGATGTCCGAGCAGGATGCGGCATATATCCGGCAAGTTGCTGGGGTGACTGCTGAGAATCGTGGTGAGGGTGTCACCGGTAAGTCGGGGATTGCGATTCAGGCATTGCAGGAACAAGGCACGGTCATCACTACACCGGTTATCGACAATCACGCCTTGGCGCACCAGAACGAAGGTGAGCTGATCCTGTCGTTGTGTGAACAGTATATTGATCGTGAGATGCAGTTCCGAATCACGGGCGATGACATTACCAAGCCGGAATTTGTCACGATCAACAGCGGCGACCCACTGACCGACATTACCGCAACCCAAGCGGACTTTATCGTATCGCAGAAAGACTATCGTCAGACCTTGCGTCAGTCGCTGTCTGAACAGATGTTGCAGGTGTCGTCACAGATCACGCAAGCCACTGGCGATCCAGCACTGGGCATCACGCTGATTGCCGAGGCGATTGAGCTACAAGACCTGCCGAACAAAGACCAGATCACCGCACGTCTACGCGAAGCGGCTGGAATGCCACCACGCGATGAAACTGACGAGCAACGCCAACAACGCGAACAGCAACAAGCCCAACAGCAACAGCAGCAAGCGCAAATGGCACAGCAACAGGCTGAAACTGCGATGCGTTATGAGTCTGCCAAGGCTGATGAGATGGCAGCACAGGCCAAGGAGCGTATGGCCGAGGCTGAGCGTGAAATGGCAAATGCGATTGACCACAAGATCCGTGCAACTCGCAATCTGATGGAAGCGGCTGGGATGCTGCAAATGCGTCCAGACCTTGCACCGATTGCCGATGACCTGCTGCAAAACCTTGATGCAACACTGATGCAAGGCAAGCCGGTAACGCAGCCACCGCCTCCGCCACCCCAAGACATTCAACAACAGAATCCGCCCAGTGCGGATTTTTTAACGCCTGAAGATCCGCAAGCCATTGCACAGGAGAGCATGTAATGACCACCGAAGTTGATAACGAAATCCTAGATCCGGTCGATCCGGCTGATGATGTAGGTGAAACGCTACCCGATATGGTTGGCTTGCCCGAAGAAATTGCAGCTATGCAGTTGGCCGAGCAGGAGATGGGCGACGATGAGCCACAGCCTAAACCTGCTGAAGCCGTGCCACCAGTCGAGCAAGACGATCAGGATATTTATGATCTGATTGCATCTGCCACCACCGAACTGGCAACCATCGATGAGCAGCGCGAAGAAGTGCTGGCCAAAATGGAAGAATTGGCCGAGCAGTTGGACAGCGGTGATATTGGCCAAGGCAAATATGACGTTGAGCTTCGCAAGCTGGACATCGAACTCAAAAAAGTCACTGAGCAGCGTGGCGGCGTAGAGCATCAGCTATCGACTGCTGAGCGCAAGCAGCAGACCGAGCAAGAGAAGTATGTCGCGCAGTTTTCCACTGCGGTGCAGACCTTTATGGGACAGCCTGAAAATCAGGTGTTCAAAGAAGGCACGCCGGAATACAAGGCGCTGGATGATCAGGTGCGCTATCTGCAAACCAATCAGCCGAACCTTGATCCGGCAACCATGCTGCAAAAGGCGCGTAACGCTGTGGCGGCAATCATGGATCTGCCAGCCCAAGGCAAGCCGAAGCGCACAGCACCGGATCTGCCGCCGACGCTGAACAACATTCCAGCCGTAGCATCCAACAACGTGGCCGATGAGTTTGCGCATCTCGATAGCCTGACTGGTGTCGAGCATTCACGCGCACTGGCTCGACTGTCACCAGCCGACCAAAATCGGTATTTGCTTAATGGCTAAGTACACACACGACTGCGAGATGGGCGAATCCTTCACCTGTGAGGGTCACGCCACAATCACGGTCATCCAAAAGTCTGGGCGTAAAGCGCGGATCACGATTGAGTCGGATAGTCCGATTCAGTTTCCAAAAAGCAAAATGGCGCAGGAGTGCCGTGACTCACTGAAAGAGGGTGATACTCATGGCACAAACTAACTTCCCAATCGGTCATCCGATGGCGGTGCAGCGTTACGCAGGTGCGCTGTTTCAATCAACTATGGCGGCGACGTACTTCGGTCAGCACATGATGGAAGATGCTCACGCAATCGGTAAGTCTGGCCAAATGGCTAACGCGCCGGTCGTGGTGATCAACGATCTGACCAACGAGGCGGGTGATACCGTGTCGTTTGATCTGTTCGTACAGCTCACCGGTCGCGCCACCTATGGCGATGACATCATCGAAAACAACCTTGAAGATCTGACGGCGTATACCGATGAGATCCGCATCAATCAGGTACGTAAAGGTGTCGATAGCGGCGGCAAGATGACGCAAAAGCGCGTACTGACCGACCTTCGCATGACCGCCAAGCAGAAGCTCGAAGATTATTTCGCTGCCTACTTCGACCAGTCTGGTCTGACTACGCTGGCCGGTGGTCGTGGCGTTTCGCCTGAGCTGTATATCCCGCTTGGTGCGACGGCGGCTGTCGATGGCGGCAGTCTGTATGAGTCATATGACGCAGGTCATATCGTGTACGGTGGTGATGCTGTAGGCAAAACCTCAATTGAAACCGCTGACAAGATGACGCTCGATGTTGTTGATCGTCTGATCTTGAAAGCTGGTAGCACTGGCGGCGGCGCTGATGGCGTGATGCGTATGACTCCGTTGAAAAAAGATGGTGAAGATGCGTTCGTGCTGTTGATGTCACCACGCCAAGAGCATGACCTGCGCAAAGATGTCGGTAACGGCGGCTGGGTTGATCTGCAAAAAGCTGCGGCTGGCGCAACCGGCAACAGCAGCCACTTGTTCAAAAACGTGCTGGGTGTTCATCGCGGTGTGCATATGCGTAAGCATCAGCATGTGGTGCAGTTCAACGACTACGGCATTGGCGCAAACGTCCGTGCGGATCGTGCGTCTTTCATGGGTCGCCAAGCACTCGCTGTAGCCTTCGGCTCTGCCAACTCGAAAGGCTTACGCGCCGACTGGGTCGAAGAAAAGAAAGACTTCGGCAACCGGATGGGCGTGGTCGGCGGCATGGTCTACAGCTTTAAGCTGCCAAAATTCGATGGCAAGGTGGTCAACTCATACGCAGTAGATACTGCGGTGACTGCTGCATAAGCCGACTTCGGCAATCAACCTCAACAGCCCACGTCATGTGGGCTTGTTTATTGGAGTAACAGGTTATGGCGGTATTTAGCTCAAAGGCTGTGGACGTTAAAAACGCCCCAGCAACCAGCACCATTGGCGGCAATGAGTTGGTATTTCGCACGTCGATTGTGTTTCTAACTGCAATCACGCTCGCTGCTAACGATGTGCTGCGCTTTGTTCGTCTGCCGAAAGGCTTTGTGCTGACCAGCGTTGAACTGGATCACGATGCCCTCGGTACGGATGCGGTTTGTAGTGTCGGCATCTTGAATGCTGGCGAAACGGCTGTCTCATCTGCGGCGATTACTGCTGCGGCAGTCGCTACGGCTGGCCTCAAGGTGGACAACTCATCTGCGGCGCGGCGTGTAGCAGTTTCCGATACTGATCGAGTAGTCGGCGCGGTGATTACCACTGGTGCAAGTGCAGCACTATCGGCGGGTGCAAAGGTTGGCCTGACGATTCGCTATCGTCCAAAGCAGATTGTAGAGCCTGACTAATCGTCAGGCTGTACCCGTAAGCATAGTTTTTGACTTTTCGAGAGGACTTCACAATGTCAATCAATCTACAGTCGCAGGACTTGATTCAATCTCTGATCCGGCGCAAAGGCGGCACGAAGGTGTCACTTGGGCATCATGCTGCATTGCAACGGCACTATCACTTTAAGCCAATCAATGCAGCCGATCCTGATTCGCCTCATGTCGCAGATGTGACGAATGAAGATGATCACGCTCACTTTTTGGGTGCGCCGAGTCTGTATCGTCGTTACAAAGCTGGACAAGCGCCGGTCATCGCTGTGCCACCTGCCGACCCCAATCAGGAGCAAAGCCTGATCGATAAGCAGCGCAATCGCTACGATGATCTTTTGTCGATTGGCAATGTGGAGTCGCTCACGAACGAATGGCTGGAAGGTTTTTCCCGCGATGTGCTTGAAGTTCCGATCACCAGTCGCGCCGGTCTGCTGGATATTGCAGGTGCATACAGCCTGACGTTTAAAGGCAACACGGCAAACATGACCATCGCCCGCAAGATTCTGCAAGCCATGATCGACGAGCAGCGTCGGGCATCCAATATGCACGGCTCAGGCGCTGGTGATGACAGCGACACCGCTGGTGACACTGGCGGCGAAGGTGCGCCGGAAGATCAAACCTAATCCAAACACCACTCACCACAGACCCGCTTCGGCGGGTTTTTTGTTGGAGAAAATTTGATGCAAACCGTACAGGACTTAATCCGTACCACGCGGATGACTCAGCTTGACGACCCAGACGGCACGACATGGACAGACACGGCGATGCTGCACGGACTTAATGAAGCGTTGCGGATGTTGTGCTTGCTGCGACCGGATGCCACCAGCACGATTGTATCTCTGACTACGGTTGCAGGAACTCGGCAAACCATCCCTGCTGATGGCGAGCGGCTGTTAAAGGCTGTGCGCAACATCAACGCAGACGACACGATCGGTCGGGCTGTGCGCCTAGTAAACCAAGCTGACTTGGATGCGATGTCACCCGATTGGCATCAACAGGTTGGCACACGGGTGTCCGAATACTGCTTTGATGGCCGGACTCCTAAGTGGTTTTACATTTATCCTGCGGTTGGTGTCGGCAAAAAACTTGAGATCGAATACTCAAAAACACCGCCGCTGCTGACACTTGATGACATGGAAGATGAGCTGCCTGTGTCTGTGGTTTTTAGTCAGCCGTTGCAAGAGTTGATGTTGTACAAGTTGCTGTCCGGTGATGCCAGTCGCGGACAAGGTAGTGCGAACCACATGCAGATTGCCGTGCAATTGCTGGGGCTTAAAGTAGCCTCTGAGGTGTTCAGTTCGCCAACCAAAAACGATAGTGGCCAATAATCATGGCCGCTTACGCTGAGTGGGTAGATGGAGTTTTGATTCACGCAGCAAACGCCCCACGTCCGGCGGTGCTACATGCAATCAAGCAAGCAGTGATTGAGTTTTGTGACCAGTCACGCGCTTGGGTGTATGAGCATCGGCAGATTGATCTGGTCGATGGTGAGCCGCGCTATCAACTGGCCGAGCAGCCTACCGAGTCAACCATCTGCTACGTCTGGTCACTACGCGGTCGCCAAGGCTGCTGCAACGAGCGTGACAATCCACGCTATCACTACGCAAGTCCAGACCTGATCGTCATCGACGACGACAAGCCACTGGAAAAAACAATCACCCCACTGGTATCGCTCAAGCCACGCCAGAACTCGCTTGAGTGTCCCGATTTTATCTATGACCACTATTTTGAAGCGATTCAAAAGGGTGCAGTTGGGTACTTGCAAATGCAACCGGAGCGCAGTTGGTCGAACCCGAATGTCGCACAGATCCACCAAGCTGAATATGAGCGATGGATTGCCCGTGCAAAAGATCAGGTGAATCAGGGCTTCGGCAAAGCCAAGCCTCGAAACACCGTGAAGCCCCATTACTTTTAAGGATGTCGCTATGGCTGGCCTGACTGCTAAAACGCTGTCGCTTGATGTGTCCAGTTGCGGTTTCCCCGCAGCAACCAGTGTGCTTATTGTGTTGCGTCGCGCAACCTCAGCAGATTCATTCTCGGTGATTCCGAATGATTTTAAAGTCACGATTGATCTGTTGACCGATGCCACCACCAAGTTGATTACCAGTACATATGGCAGCGTCTACGAAATCTCGCTGTTTGATCAAGATCGAAAGGTCTTATCGCGCTTTTTTATCGAGATGCCAGATGCAGATGCATTGTTGTCAGGGCTGATCAAGCTGACATCATGGCCTTCCGATGGTCGGCCAATCACGTTGTCTGAGCTTAGTCAGCGTATTGCAACTGAGGAGGAGGTGCGGGAACAGCAAGCGTCAGGTTTGGTCACTCGCCTATCTGATGTTGAGAGCAATGCCCAACAAATTGAAAGCAGTGTTGAGGCAGAAGCTCAGGCGCGAATTCAGTTCGAGGGGCGGCGCGATAATCCACACGAAGTCACGGCTGCACAAATTGGCTTGGGTAATGTTGATAATACATCTGACGCAGACAAGCCAATTAGCACACAGATGCAAGCGGCAATCAGTCAGCTTCGCAGCCCAAGCGCACAGCCACTCTATATCGAGCAGACTGTAGGCACAATGCATCATTTTAACGTGCCCAACAATGCCGATGCATATGCAACGGAAGGCGCAAACACTGGCG
>Ga0209599_10001193_pt1 | contig 13019 bp, 6 predicted proteins | sample Shrwel_input2_FT_FD_187534 | JGI IMG/M metagenome (GOLD analysis project Ga0209599, IMG submission 187534) | Subsurface microbial communities from deep shales in Ohio, USA - Utica-3 well 1 S input2 FT (SPAdes) (version 2) ... | reverse complement strand
GGACTATGTCGGCGAACCGCTCAACGATGGCGGCACGGTTCTTTGGGATCTGTGCGTCCGCCTGACCCGTCACTATCGCGAGCTTCTCCGTAATGATGCCGACTGGATCGCGCGGGCCGAAGCCGGCGCCTCCGATCGTTGGTCTCAGCTCTGGCGCACCGCCATCCGCGATCTTCGTACTGAGTTCTCCCAGTCTCGCTCTCTGCCGCTCAATGCTCCGATCCATGAGGCCGACGTGCAGTTCGCCCTTCGTCAGCCTGAAAACCGCGCGAAGGTCGCCGCTCGTCTTCCTGGGCGTCTCTGCCTCTTTTCGGGCGGAGACATCCCTCGCTCGCACCTGCAGATCCTTGATCAGCTGCGCGATGTGCTCGAAGTGAATCTGTTCGTCCTGCAGCCCTCGGAGGGATTCTTGGGCGATCTCAAGGCCTACGAGCTCGGGGAAGGGGACGATACTGAAAACAAGTCCGAGCGAAGCGCGTCGTTCCGTCTGCTTCGTTCGTGCGGCAAGTACTATTCCCTCCAGCAGGAGAAGGTCATCGACCTCGTCACGCCTGACCACGAAGAATTCCTGCCTCCTCTCCGCCGCGCGCATTCCGATTCCTTGCTCGGACGTATCCAAGAGGGGGTCGACGCCTTCCAGTCCGCGACGATTCCCCTCAAGGGGCCCGACGCGTCGCTGGCCATCCACCGTTGTCACGGCGCCTGGCGCGAGGCCGAAGTCGTCCGCGACCAGATTCTGGCCGCGTTCGCGGATCCGTCGCTTAAGGGACTCCGCCAAGGGGATATCCTGATCCTTTCTCCTTCGCCCGAAGTGCACGCCCCGTTACTCGCCGGTGTGCTCGGCGCTCGTGAGCCTTCTTTCGAATTCGGCACGGCAGGTCTCCAAGGTCTCCGTAAGTCGCCTATCGGTAATTTGGTCAAGGCCCTGTTGGAGCTCCCGGCCGGCCGCGTGACCTCCCTCGACGTCCTCGGTATCCTAGGCCTCGATGTCGTCCGCGATCACACGGGTTGGACCGACTCGGAATTGGATGACGTCGAGGAATGGTTCCGCGAAGCGCCCTTCCAGTGGGGCGTTGACGCCTCGCACCGCGAATTGGTGCTGATGGCGGGATACGATGATGCCGGAGCAGGGGATACGACCCTGGTGCAACCGGACGAGATCGGTACGTTGGACGAATTCCTACGCCGTCTTTCGCTGGGTACCGCCTTCGGTGGCGTGCCTCGCCCAGTCGCCGGTTCGCTGCCCTTGGTGGGCGTCGACGGTCAGCAAGCCCTCGGACTCGCCGCCGAGGCCCTCCGCGTCGTCGGGGCGATCCGTGACTGGGCCGACTTCGGTCTGGCTGAACATGATCTGGCCGGCTGGCTCGACGCTTTCGCCAAGGTCACGCAAGCGCTCCGCCCTCGTTCACGTCTGCACCTCGAAGAATTCGCCGAACTCAGCGGCGCTTTGGCCAGGATGCGCGCACGCGTTTCGCAATTCGGCGTGACGCCGATTTCCCTGCGTCTCTTCTCCCAGCTCGCTGAGGAATACTGCGACTTCGAGGCGGGTGTCGGTCAGTTCATGACGGGCAAGATCACGCTCGCGCCTTTGCGTGCGGCTTCGATCCATCCTGCCCGCATGATCATCCTCATGGGGATGAACGATGGCGCCTTCCCGCAGCGTCCGCCCAAGGCCGGCCCGGAAGTAGTCGTCACCGGAGAGGGCGAAACCTCCACCTTGACCCGTCTGCGCATCGATGCCCGCGAGGACACTTCGATGCATGCCTTCCTCCTGGCCGTCTTGGCGGCCAAGGACCGTCTGCTGGTCACCTTCGACGGCTATGTCGGTTCCGAAGCCAAGCCGGCCAGCGCGGCGCTCCCGGTCGAAATCCTCCGGGCTTCCGCCCAAGCCTCGGTCGAATCCGGATTCGGCGTGCGGACGCACGGTCTGCTCTCCCACCACCGTCCCTTGCCGCACGGCGGCATCCCTGACCCCTGTGTCCGTGATCGCTCGGCCGCCCAGGTGGCGGCGGCCATCGAAGCACCGATCAATCGCGTGCTGGTTCCGGCGCTTCCGAAGGCGGCCGCCGACTTCAATTTCGCCGAGTGGCTGCGTTTCTGGGAATCCCCGCCGCGCCACGCGCTTCGCCAGCTGGGCGTCCACATCCCTTGGGAGAAGAAGGTCATCGCCACCGCCGAACCGTTGCAGCCTGACTCCGAAGCCCGCCAGCAGGCCGAGAAGTGGGTCGAGCGCTGCGTCAGCCATGACATCGCCCCCACTTGGGAGGTCGCAACCCTGACCGGCTTCTTTCCGCCTTCGCCCGAGGGCGAGACGCTGCTCGATATCCTGGTCGATACCGAGCGTGAGGCCGAGCACCTCATGCTGGCTGAACTTTGCGACAATCTTTCGCCCAATGCGGCGACTCCGCTCACGGACGAGGAACTGTTCGCCGGTGAGATCATCCCTTACAAGACCGAGGATTTCCGTCTCTTCGTCCACAAGAACACCGTGGGCGTCGCCTGCCTCGGCTATTTCAGCGAGGACAAGCATCCTTACCGATGGCTCATGTGCCTCCCGGCCATCTCCGCGCACGTGGGTCGGCCATTGAATCGCCTCTTCGTGACCGGCGTCCAGCCCCCCTCCGCAGAAGAGGTCGTCAAAGCTGCGGGGAAGGATGAGGGACTGGCTATCAAGGTGAAGGTCAACTACCTCGAGCTGCCGCCTCAGTCTTTGGAACCTTTCCGCGCAAGTCTTGTGAAACTCATGGATGCGGCCGTGGACGAGGATGCGCCGCTCATGCCGATCACCTTCGCGCACGGTGTGGAGCAACGCTTCATGGGCAAGCCGGCCAAGGTCACTGATAGCCAGCTGCGTTCCTCGGAGCACGGCAGGGGGGATAGCGACGACGCCCGGGCGCGTATCCTCATTCCGGAGCAATACGCTTTCCCGGAGATGATCGATTCCATCACTCAGCTCATTCCGCGCGATGTTCGTCGGCTCACGACCCGAGACGTCCCCAAGTACGCCCGCCTGACCTTGGCGCAGCAGTTGGAGATGATCGCCGCCGATAAGGCCGAAAAGGAGGAGAAGGCCCGTCGTAAGGCCGAAAAAGCCGCCGCCAAGGCCGCCGCTGCCGAGTCCGGCGAAGCTCCCGCCAAGCCCGCCGCCAAAGCCCGCAAGAAGAAGGAGGACCTTTCATGAGTCGCCCGCGTTTCAAGCTGATGGATTTCGACCTCGCTCCGGGCTTCCGGGTGATCGAGGCCGGTGCCGGCTCCGGCAAGACCTATAATCTCGTCCGCATCGTCCTACGCCTGCTCACCCGTGCGCATTCGCCTCTGCCGATCCGTGAGATCCTTCTGGTGACCTTCACCGAGGCCGCCGCCTTGGAGATGCGCATGCGTCTCCGGGCCATCCTTGAGGAAGCGCTCCGTCCTAACCTCAAGGGTGACATGGCCAAGATCATGTCCGCCCCGGGCAGCCGCCGTCGCATCCAGCGCGCCTTGGATGACCTCGGTTCGATGCAGGTGACGACCATCCACGGTTTCTGCCTGCGCGCTTACTCTGATCACGCCGTGAACTGCGGCTTCCCGCCTTTCCCGGGCGACCCCCAGGATGGCTCCGGTCTCGCCGCTGAGATCGCCGCCGACTGGTATCGCACCCAGCCCGGAACGGAGATGAAGCTCCATGCGATCGAGGCCGCCACCAAGGCCTTGGTGATGTGCCCTGACGCTGAACTCGACTCCGGGCTGGAAGATCTCCGTGGTTACGTCGCCCTCCGTCTCGAGGAGGCCCCGATGGTCACGTTCGATCAGCTCATCGGTCGCCTCCAGATGGCCCTGCGCGATCCGACCAAGGGTCTACGCCTGCGTGGTCTCCTTCAGAAGGACTACAAGGCCTGCCTGATCGACGAATCCCAGGATACGGACGCCGCCCAGTGGGAGATCTTCAATACGCTCTTCGGCCCTCAGGCCGCCACGGGTGAGCATTTCCTGCTCATGGTCGGGGACCCCAAGCAGTCTATCTACGGCTTCCGCGGCGCGGATGTGCGTACCTATTGCTCCGCAATCAAGCAGGCCGACGAGATCCTGACCCTTCCCGACAACTACCGTTCGGCTCCCCGCATGGTCGACGCATTCAATGCGCTCTTCGACCGCCCGGGCTTCTTCGCGACCTCCGAGATCACCTACGATAAGGCCGGCTCCGGCGAGGGGCGCATCGCCGAACTGAAGGGCATGCCTTTCGAGGTCATCCATTCCGATGAGCCGGCCGCGGTCGCCCGCGAAGCGATGCGCCTGCTCCGCGAGATGGACGCCGCCCATCTTCGTAAAGATGGTTCCGTCGGTACTCCCGGCGATGGCGCCGAGCCGGCCGAGGTCGGCATTCTGGTGCGCAGCAATACCGAGGCGGCCAAGATCTACCGCGCCTTGGTGGCCGCAGGGCAGGGCGCTTCGCTCGAGTCCCGTCAGTCGGTGTTCGAGACCACCACGGCCTTCCAGGTTCAGCTGCTGCTCCGCGCGGTGCTCCGTCCCTCCCATGCCGGCAATCGCAAGGCCCTGCTTTTGTCCCGGCCTTCCTTGTTCGGTGAATCGGCCAAGCTCGATGACCCGACGGACAACGCCATGGCCCGCTGGCTCAGCCAGTGCCTGACGATCTGGCGTAAGCAAGGCTTTGCTCCCGCCTGGGAGGCCCTGACGCGTCGTTCCCCGGGCGAAGGCCTGCTCTCCGTCGTGGAAGGCCTCGGCCGCTGCCAGTTCCGTCATCGCGCCCTCATGGATCTCTCCCATGTCGGCGAGCTCCTGATTTCGCGTCAGCGTACCCTGCATTGGACCCCCGAGCAGCTCTTTGATCACCTGACATCGCGTCTCCGTTCCGAGGACGATGGTGAACTCGAAGAATCCGACGCTTCCGAATCGGAATCCCTCCGTCCCGACCTCGCCAACTCCCGCCTCCTGGTCCGCACGATCCATAAGTCGAAAGGCCTCGAATATAATGCTGTCATCTTGGCCAAGGCCTTCAGCTACCGCCCGAGCTATCCTCGCAAGGGGATGATCCTGCGCCGTGAGAACGGCACTTCCGCCATCTTTACCGGGACCAGCGAAGATCCGATGGCTGAGGAACTGAAAGACCAGCAGCGTGAGGAAGACGCCCGTCTTCTCTACGTCGCGCTCACCCGCGCCCGCCATCGTTTCGTCTGGATGGGGCCTTCGGAACCTAACCCGACCAAAAAAGGAGAGGGAGAACCCGGTGGCTTCTCCCAGGTCCTCGAGGAAGTGCTTCTGGATCCTTCCCTTCGGGTCGAGACCCTGCCCAAGGAAATCAAGGAATTCACCGCCGCATGCGAGCCCCTCAAGGTCGGCGATCCGCTGTCCCTGCCGCTGCCTTCCATTCCTTTCCATCCCACACTGGAGTCCATTCCCGAGCGTCTGCCGATGGCCTATGGGGCGACGAGTTATTCCGGTCTCACCAAGGGTAAGCACGATTCATCGTCGACGGCGTCGGGCTTCGAAGACCCGGACGACCCTGATGATGCGGTGAGCCTGCTGCTGCCGGATAACCTCAAGGGCAACCTGCTCGGCAACCTTCTGCACAAGCTCATGGAGCTCGTGGATTTCCGTCGCGCCATTACGGACCGCCCTTACCTGCGCGAGCTCGTCGAGCGACTGCTCGCAGGTTCTGGCCTGATCGGTCCCACGGATTCCTCTTTCGCCGCCACGGTCGATAAGCTGACGGCTTCCGCCGAAATCTGGCTCAAACAGGCTTTGACCTCTCACGCCGGTGCTCCGTTCCGCTTGGCCGACCTCGATCCGGCGACCCAGCTTTCCGAAGTCCGCTTCTCCTTCGCCGCTTCGATCGGCAGCCAGACCTTCCCGCAGCTCGAGGCGGAGTTCGCCCGCGAGTTCGGCGCCGCGGCCCAGCCCGATCTGCAGAAACTGGGCCTTTCGTGGAATCGTGCCAACGAGCTCGACGGCCTGGTGACGGGTTCGGTCGACTTCGTCTTCGCCCACGATGGCCGCTATTACGTGGTCGACTGGAAATCCAACTTCCTGGGAGAGAACTCTGCCGATTACCTGCCCGAGCGAATCTCCCGCAGCATCGCCAAGGAGCGCTATCATCTGCAGTTCTCGCTCTACACCGTCGCCCTTGACGCCCACCTGAGCCGCTGCCTCGGCAAGGATTGGGATTACGAGCGCGATTTCGGCGGAGTCTACTACCTCTACCTGCGCGGCTTCGGCACGCACCCTGACGGCAAGCACGGGGCCTTCTTCCATCGTCCCTCGGCCGGCTTCGTTTCGAAGCTCCGCTCCATCCTCCAGACCCCTGTCGCCTGATCATGCCATTTCCCTCATCCAAACAGGAAGAGACCGACGCCCATGAACTGGCCCGGGCCTTGCTTTCCGCCCTTGGTCTGCCTCAGGAGCATGCTTCCTTCAAATGGGCTGAAACCGCCTACCGTGCCGTCCTGGATGGTCAGTCCTGCGCCATGCTCAAGGAAGCGCCGGTGTTGGACGCCATCGTCGGTGTCGCCGATCAGAAAGATACGCCCCTTGTGTTGCGCGGTACTGCGGCTGAGCCGTTGCTATACCTGCGGCACATGGACGAGCTGGAAGCCGACCTGGCTTCGGCGGTCCTGAAGCTTGCCGTCAAACGTGACGAGCCTTGGAGCCTCGCGTCGGCGAAGGACATCGCGGAAGCGGATAAGCTTAACGAGGAGCAGGCCGAGGCCTTGAATCGTCTGGCCGAGCGCGCGTTCATGATCCTCACCGGCGGCCCCGGTACCGGTAAGACCTACACGCTGAACTCGCTCCTCAAGTATGCCGTCAAGGCCGGGGAACTCTCGCCCGCTCAGATCCGCCTCGTCGCCCCGACGGGCCGGGCCGCTCGCCGTATCGCCGATGGCCTGGCCGAACTGCGCAAGCAGCCGGCGTTCGCCGAGCTGGTCGAGCCGCAGACCATCCACTCGCTGCTCTACGAACCGGAAGCCTTCGATGGCATGCAGCTCCTGGTCGTGGACGAATCATCGATGGTCGACCTGATGCTTTTCAACGACGTCATCGATAAGCTCCCGGCTGGTTGCTCGCTCGTCTTGGTCGGAGATCCTAATCAGCTCCCGTCCGTCGAAGTCGGATCCGTCCTCGCGGACTTGTGCGAAGCCCCGGCTTTGGCGGCCAACAAGGTGCAGCTGGTCCGTCAGGTGCGCTCCAAGGATGCGCCTGAGATCATGCGTTTCGCCGACTCGGTGCTCGGAGGGCAGGGCAGGGAGACCGTGTCGCTCACCCCGCCCACCCCTGAGGCGGTCTTGGAACTTATCCTGCCGGCCTATGGGGCTCTCCGTGACAAGGCCAGGGAGGGAGATGTCCAAGGCGCTATGGCGCTGGTCGACGAAGTCCGCGTGCTCTGCTCACATGTCCGTGGGCCCTTGGGTGCGGAGACCTTGGCCCGCCTCATCGCCGATAAGCTGGACATCCGTATCAGCCCGCCTGGCTCAGGTTCCCTGATCATGGTGACCAAGAATGACCGTCGCGGCACTGGGCTCTCCAATGGTGACGTCGGCGTCATGGTGGGTGGCCTGGTCTATTTCCGTGGCCATGCGGCCGGTTTCGATATCAACCGCCTGCCCGAGTATGCCTCCGCCTTCGCGACCACCATCCACAAGGCCCAGGGCTCCGAGTATGGGCATGCCGTCGTCGTGCTCGGGTCCAGCCAGCGTGAGGGCTTCCTCAATCGACAGCTCATCTACACCGGCATCACCCGCGCGCGTAAGCAGGTCACCCTCGTCGCTGACCGCACCGACTTCCTAGCTGCCTGCGTCCGTGAAGTCCCCCGTGCCTCCGGCCTCAAGCAACGCCTGATCTGAAGGTAGGGACAGCACCACGTGCTGCCCTGCCTCTGTTTATTTCTCTTTGTCGCTCCCATCCGCTAACCGCCTACCGCTAACCGCTCGCGGTTTGGCCGCGTGAGGTAGGGTCAGCACTGCGTGCTGACCTAGTCACTTTGGCTCTCCCGCCCGTTCCTCAGTTCGCCGGCAACTGGTTCTCCTCGGTCGGCGCCGGCTTGAGGGCCTGGTAGGTCAGGCAAAGCGCGACATGGATCCAGCTGAGCATGAGGAAGTATGCAAGTAATCCGGGGATGAAGAGGAGTACGAGCGCGATCCCAGCTATGGTTTGGTCAACGGCGAACATCAGTCCAAAGAGGACAATCGCGGCGAAGACTAGTACTAAGCCGATTCCGAATGGAATTAAGGCGATACGTAATACCTGGCTTAGCCTTCCTTTGGTCATATCCCATGCGATGCTGAACGATTCGAAGGCGACGCTTCGTTCGTCAGCCATCGCCGCATACGCGAGGCAGGCGCGGGCGCCGAACCAGAATAGGAATCCCGTCAGGCCGATGCCAGCAAAGACAAACAAAGTGATACCGGCCGTCTTGTACTCCTCCACGAGTAGGATGCCTGGAATCCAGAGCACTGCGGTGGCCAGGATTCCGCCGAGGACTGCGCAAAAGGTGTACAGGCCTATGACGCAACCGATTTTGATTCCGCGCCACCAGTATTCCGAGCCGCTGCTTGTCGTTGAGCCGAAAGAGGGAGATATTCCGGCTGATTTGAGCGTTAATGTCGAACGATACAGCCCCATGAGCGCGATCGGGCCCACGCATGCGCTGATGATGTTGTTGATCAGTTCGCCGATAGAACCCGGAAAGATGAACACGAAGGGGACGCCGAGTAGCGCCAGCACCACCATCGGCATCACCAGCGCGCCAAAGTACTTGGTGGAGATTTCCCAGGACTCCTTGAGGATGCGACCGGTTGAGAAGGATTGCAGGTCCGGAGGGGTGGTTTCGGTGACTTCGCGCATAGGGGGAGGGTGGGGAGGTCGGCCGGTCCTGTCACCCCTCAATCCTCGCTTGCCCGGGGTCTTTGGCCTCTTCTAAGAGTGTTATATGTGGGAAATCTTCGAATGGCCCCCGCGCACTCCTCGGTCAGCCTGGATTTTCATCGGGGCGGTCTTTGTCGCCGCACTTCTTGGATTGGTCTTACTCTTTAGCCTCTGAGAATTGATTTAGGGTGGTGAAGTGCCATGGGCGTGCTTGTCGGTGATGATGAAGACCTCAATTCAGCGTCTAGCGCCCTTTGAAACATCGCTTGCCCGGTGAGGTGCCTGTGTTTAAAGAATTAATATGAGAGAAATCACCCCTTCCTCGGAGCTGCCCGAGCAACGGAAACCATTCTACGTCAAGTATTGGCCGATATTCGTCATCGTCGTCGTGGTCCTCTCGGCATTGTCTTTGACGGTTGTATTTGAGAATAAGGCGACTGTCCCGCCGGAGGCGCTCAAGTTAGATCCTAGGTATGAGCCGATTGATCCAAAAGGTATGACGGGTGAAGATGTGTTACGCCGAGCCGGGGTTGGGAATGTTTTTGCTCAGGCCTATCTGGCTGGATGTTATCGGGACGGCACGGGTGGCTTCCCCAAGGACGATGCGCTTCGATTCCAGTGGGCGCTCAAGGCTGCCAAGCAAGGGCACGTCTGGTCTCAGAATGAAGCAGGTTTCTGCTACTTTTACGGACTAGGCACCAAGCGTGATTATGTGAGTGCGCTGGGGATGTTCAGGGGGGCGGCGATGGACTCAGGCGATCCATTTGCTCAGCTCCATATGGGCTTGCTGAATAACGGTGTTCACGGTTTTCCTCGTGACGATGAAGTTGCGGCTGAGTGGTTCAGGAAGTCTGCGATGCAAGGCAACGCCTTTGGGGCTGCAAACTATGGCAGGCATCTTTTGCTGGGTTGGGGTGTTCCTAAGGATGCGAAGCAAAGCATAGATTATCTCAAGAAAGGGGTGGCGGGCGGATCTTCGGATGCGGCATACCTGCTAGGCTGGGCTAATGCGAATGGTGAAGGCGTTGATAAGAACCTGAAGGAGGCGGTTCGCCTTTACCGTTTAGCTGTTACTGGCGGGAGTTATTACGCTGCCGCGGCGCTTTCCTCTCATTATCAAAATGGCGATGGCGTCATCAAGGATGATGAAGAGGCGGTCAAGTTGTTGATCATAGCCTCTGATGCCGGCTATGTCGAAGCCAAGATAAGTCTCGGTAACTTATATAACGATGGCAAAGGAGTAGCCACGGATTTTGAGAAGGCTTCGAAGTTGTATCTTGAGGCGGCCATCTCCGGCCACGTCGAGTGTCAAAGGGTCATGGGCAGCCGGTATCAGCAAGGGCTAGGAGTGCCTGCTGATTATGTTGAGGCTTATGCTTGGTATAACGTTTGTGCTGCAAGCGGTGACGAATTGGCGGCCAAATCGCGCGAGTCGCTTGCCCGGAACCTGCAGACTGATCAGGTTGCCGCGGCACAAAAGCGCTCCCGCGAGCTCCTGGCTGAGATCGAGGCCAAGAAGGCCAAGAAGTAAGGCTCATCCATTTCGATCAGAATAGGTAATATGCACGAAATCCCGCCCGAGGACGAGAAGCCGAAGAAGAATTGGTTCAGTTCCAATCCTCGGCCGGCGTCGAAGCCTGATCCGAAGCCAAAGCCGGCGGCTAAACCTGATCCGAAGCCTAAGCCCAAGCCGAAACCTCGCGCTGACGAGAGGCCCCGGCATTCGGAAGAGCGGGAACGCCGACAGGCGCGGTTGGCGATGCGAGCCCGTAATCGGGCTCGTGAGGGATCTGATAAGATGTCGGATAACAGCAGCTGTGGCTGCATCATCGTCACACTATTCCTCATCGCGGTCGCAGTGGCGTACTTCATCTGACGCCCGGCAGTGATGACTGGCCCGGTCATCCACTGGCGTGCGGGCCGCACGCCCCTACCTGGAAGCAGCTATGTCGTGACGCGGTCCCGACCCTACCCATTCCCGCCACCCGAAGCATTGCCTCTACCTATACTCCATACTCGGTACTCGCGTATCTCACTTTTGCACAGGCCACAGGCCGGTTTGCACCTTTGCACTATGTTTTCGTCTTTCTGGTCCACTGGGCCTCTGAGCCTCGGGGCATCTCATGTTTTCCCCATGCCCCCATGTCACCTTGCCCACGTGCCCCCTCGCGGCTCCGCCGCTCGGTTGCCCCTTGCCCAGGCTGACAGGCTCCTTTTAGAAAAGTCTTATGTACGAAGCACCTCAGCCACCCAAGAAAGAGATTCCCTATCCTTGGATCGTGGCCGGGCTTTCGGCCCTGAGCCTAAGCCTGCTGATCATCACCGTGACGGATGCTTTTGAGGCATCCAAGAATAAGGATGCACTTGCTGCTTCGCGGGCCGAAGCCGCTTTTCAATTGAATTTGCTGCAGGCTAGGATTGACGTGCTTGCCGCTGAGATTGCGGCATTGAGGGCTAAGCGAGGAGTCGCCGCATCGAACGTCGCCCAGTCTCCTGATGATGCGCGCGATTCGATTAGCCAGAAGGTTGCCTCCGATCCACCTGCCAGGCCCACAACGCCTTCAGAAGATCCGGCTAAGCGCAAGTTGAGGCTCTACGATGAGGCTTTGTCGGCTAAGGGAAAAAACGAATTTCAGGCCGCACTAGGTTTGTACCGGCAGATCATTGTTAGCTATCCTGGGGAGCTCGCCGCCTGCGTGGAATTGGCAAAGATGCTCGCAACTGATGTCGGTGGCGTGACTTGGGCGGAAAAGAACCAACGTTATCTCGCCAAGCTTGATGCGGAGCTTTGGATCAAGAAGTCCTCCAGCGGGCTTAGGTATAAGATCATTGAGCAGGGCAGCGCATCTAAGCCGAGTGCGTCATCCGTCGTAAAATGCCGTTATGAAGGTAAGCTCTTGGACGGCGTGATTTTTGATTCGACCAAGAATCGTAATAACGAACCGGCGGAGTTTCCGCTCAACGCCGTCATCCCAGCTTGGACGGAAGGACTCCAGTATATCGGTATTGGCGGAAAGATCCTCCTTTATTGTCCTTCCACTGTTGCCTATGGGTCTGAAGGAATCGGCCCTATCCCCGGTGATTCTTTGCTCATCTTCGAAATCGAGCTGGTCGACATAACCAAGTAACGGTTCGCCCGTCTCAAACCACACCCATGCGTCTCTCCTGTGCGCTGATTATGGCCTTTGGCTGCCTCTTGGCGGGCTTGCGGGCGGCTGAGGCTCCCATGACCCTGCCTGCCGGCGCCCAGGCCCATCTGGCAGCCGGGAGCAAGGTCATCAAGATGGCCACGGGGGACCTCAATGCCGACGGACGGGCCGATCTGGTCTTCGTGGGGGAGGCGACGGACCCCAAGAAGATCAAAAAGCGCTCCGATGGTTATGAATTGAATAGCAACACGCGGACAATCGTCGTGCTGCTGGCCGACAAGGAAGGGTATCGCAAGGTATGCGAATCGGCCAGGTTCATCCCACCGGCATATGCGCTCGAGTTCGATAACTATCTCGACCGTTTTGCTGGTATTGAAATTGAGAAAGCCATTCTCTCGGTTAGGTTCGACTGGTTTGCCTCGGCCGGCACGTGGGGGACGAGTAATGCGACCCTTAAGTTCAGGATAGAGCAGGGAAGGATAAGGCTGATCGGCAGCGAGGAATCCAGCTTTACTCGCAATCAGGGCGACATGACGCTCACCAGTACCAATCACCTTACCGGCAAGCGCAAGGTCACCTCGGGACTCAACGCTTTCACCGATCAGCCTTCGCACCCTAAAGTTACCTGGGAGAAATTCGACGCCAAGAAGCCCCTCTACCTCGAAGACCTTCCGTCCTGTGGGAGGAGGGAGTGACTTTTATCCTTACGTAGCGACTGCGAATGAAGGAATTATTTCAAGCATTGCTGATCATAGTCGCCGTAGGCGTCGTGCTTGGCATCCTTGCGACGATTATCCAGTTCGTCGCTGACTTGTTTTCAGATTCTAAGAATGCCGAATCAGGGGATGTCACGCCTGCGGTGCCGCCGCCGGCACCAGTTTCAAATAAACCCAATGTTAATCAGGTCATTCTGTTAGGCGGTACGGTGCCTGTGCGGCCGGTAAAGCGGCCCGCCAGTCTAGAGTTCGTCGTTGATTATAACTCCAGGCTGGCCGGATCGTCGTACTTCATCGT
>Ga0209599_10001191_pt1 | contig 13044 bp, 8 predicted proteins | sample Shrwel_input2_FT_FD_187534 | JGI IMG/M metagenome (GOLD analysis project Ga0209599, IMG submission 187534) | Subsurface microbial communities from deep shales in Ohio, USA - Utica-3 well 1 S input2 FT (SPAdes) (version 2) ... | reverse complement strand
TCTCGTTTTCACGCTCCTGCTACACTGTCATTAAGTTAGGCTTTATCTTAACGTCAGTTCGGGATAAGGAAGATTTTTAGTAGGGTGGAATAGCGTATTCCACCCTGAAGCGTGATAGTTGTCTCGTTCCAACGCTCCAATGGCGAGAATTGTAAGAGCTATCACCTTTCTTGGTGGAATACGCTACGCTATTCCACCCTACGACTCAATTTTCTGCTCTTCCTTATTCCCCATAAAATATTACTCCAATTGAATTTCAGCGCAATATCCCCTATCGTGTATTCACAAACAACGTATTAAAAAAATCATCACTGCACAGGGACACCTTTCAATGACAAATCCTATTCGCCAAATGCAATTACAATTTGATCCATTGCACGACCGTCTACTGTTCCGTCTTAATACCCTCGACAAATCAGAATATCGCTTATGGTTCACGCGACGCTATTGTAAAATTTTGTGGCAAGCTCTCGTGCAAATTATCGAAACCCAATATATTCCGCCTCACAGCGATCCACAAACCAAAAGCACCTTGTTTTCTTTCCAACATGAACATGCGGTTAGTCAAACCGACTTCGGCACTAGTTACCAAGAAGACAGCGTACAACATCCCTTAGGTATTGAACCGATTTTAGTCTCTCGTGTCACCATAAAAAATAGTAAAGATGGCAACTCAATTTTATGCCTACATCCCGAAACAGGGGCAGGAATCGAAGTCAAACTTGACTCTAAAATGTTACACTCCCTCCTCAAGCTCCTCTCTGAAGCCGTCAAAAGCAGTGACTGGGAACTGAATTTCACTCTCAATGAAGAAGCAATACCCAGCTCCAATGTAATTAACTAATAACAAATACTTGTAGCTTGTCACAATACTTGGAATAAACCTTGCTATCATTGACAGAACATACTATCAAGATTCAACATTAATTCTCGGATTATCAAGTTGGACTATAACCATTGTTCGCAATTTGCGTTAGAATATCGCAAATAACTATGGGTATTGGGTGCTGTAGATTTCAAAAGTATGTTAAGCTTAGAAAATAGAAAATTTGGCATCAAATGAAGATATTTACTTGTTAAACTGAGCTGCGTATTGAATGAAAGATGTCTCCTGCGTCAATGAACTCAAGTGAAATAACTTGGTCTTATAGACTTAATTCTACCCATATTAGTTATTCACCAGAAAATAATAGCTTTATAATTTTCTGTAAATGACTCAAACGACACCAACAACAGCAGTATCTCAAATAACATACCAAACTGACACTATGGATATTTCTCACGTTACTAATAGGTTAATTATCAGAACTATCTTATTGGTTAGTTTGTGTATATCGCCGTCGCTTCATGCCGATAAAGTTGCAGGTGCAACCACTGCAAAAGAATATCAAGTTAAAGCAGTTTTTCTATACAATTTTGCCAACTTTATTACTTGGCCAGAATCCGTTTTCAGTAATGCGAGCATTCCTTTTCGTATCTGTATTTTAGGGCAAGACCCCTTCGGTATCTTCATTGATGCCACCACCGAAAATCAGAAAGTCAAAAATCGTCCTTTACAAGTCTTACGGCTTAAAGAACTCAATGCGACACGTCAATGTCAAATTCTGTTTATCAGTGATTCCGAAATTCCCCGTTTAGCAGAAATATTGAACTTCGCCAAAAACTACACTGTGCTTACGGTGGGAGAAAGTGAAGAGTTTATTAACGAAGGGGGGATGATCAAATTTTTCAACCGTAACAATAAAGTCCGTTTAGGAATTAATCCAGATGCTTTAGAGCAAGCCACGCTCAAAGCAGATGCAAATTTACTAAACCTATCGGAGATTATGCGGACATCGCCTCGAGAATAGCACAAGTATGAAAGCTTTTGCCCACATGTCCATCAAGCGCAAACTCATTGTAATTACAATGTTAATTAACATTATTACCTTGCTTGCTGCTTCCGTATTTTTTGCCGCGAATGAAGTCAGCTCCTTGCGTAAAGCCATGATTCGCGACTATTCTGTATTAGCAAAGTTGATTGCTGCAAATTCTGTGGTGTATTTGACTTTTTTTGACTCTGAAAATGCCGAAAAAAATATTACTGCACTCAGCGTAGAAGCGCACGTCACTGTCGCTGCGGTGTATGATGCAGAAGGCAAACTCTTTGTTCAATACAAACGCAAGAATATCACTGAACCCCCGCCCCAAACATCCCACGAAACCGAAACCCATTTCACCACAGATAGCTTAGAAATTTACGAGCCTATCAATTTTAACGGGCGAAAAATCGGGGCAGTTTATGTGCAATCAGACCTCAGTCGCACCCAAGAACTCCTAAAAGAATATGTAGGGATTGTCGCGATTATCTTATTTGTCTCGACTTTACTCGCCTTATTACTTGCAACCAAGTTGCAAGTGATTATTTCACATCCGATTTTACACCTGCTCGACACCGCCAAATTAGTGACGCGGCTCAATGATTACAGCGTGCGCGCCAAACGCTATGGCAATGATGAACTCGGTCTTTTGGTGGATGGTTTTAATAACATGCTCGCGCAGATTCAAAGCCGCGATAAGATGCTAGCCCGTCACCGCGAACATTTAGAAGAACAAGTCAAAGTCCGAACCTCCGAACTGTCTAAAATTAACCTTGAGTTAAAAGACACCGTCACCGATTTGAAAGAAGCCAAAGAAGCCGCCGAAGTTGCCAGTCGCACCAAGAGCGAATTCCTTGCGAATATGAGCCATGAAATCCGCACCCCCATGAATGCAGTGATTGGGATGACGGGCTTATTATTGCAAACGCCTTTAGACAATGAACAACGCGATTTTGTCGAAACCGTGCGCACCAGCGGCGACACCTTGCTTGCGCTTATCAATGATATTTTAGATTTTTCCAAAATTGATGCAGGCAAATTAGAACTTGAAGCCCATCCTTTTAACGTGCGTGAATGTGTCGAATCTGCTTTAGACCTCGTTGCGCCACGTGCAGTCGAGAAAAAAATAGAATTATTGTCCTTGATTGAAAATGACGTGCCTAAATTTGTCGTCAGCGACGTGACCCGTTTACGGCAGATTTTGGTCAATCTGCTCGGCAATGCAGTGAAATTCACTGACAATGGCGAAGTCATGGTGACAGTTTCTATACATCATCGTCTGGACAACAATAAAGTTGAATTATGCTTTGCGGTGAAAGACACGGGAATTGGGATTCCTAAAGATCGCATGGATCGCCTCTTCCGTTCTTTCAGCCAAGTCGATGCCTCGATGACACGGCGTTATGGCGGCACGGGCTTAGGTTTAGCCATCAGTCGGCATTTATGTGAACTGATGGATGGGCGGATGTGGGTGGAAAGTGAGGAGGAACAAGGCTCAACTTTCTATTTCACCGCTGTGACTGAAATCATCGAAATTCCCGAAGCGGAAACGGTTGAAGTGGCGCAACATGCGATTCGTGGCAAACGTGTGCTAATTGTTGACGACAATGAAACCAATCTCCGCATTCTGCATTTACAACTCCATTCTTGGGGTATTGAAACTGTGGAAGCGGTTTCAGGCGAAGATGCGCTAGTCAAACTTCAGCAACCCGATAATAATTTCCAATTGGCAATTCTCGACATGCAAATGCCCGTCATGGACGGCATGACCTTGGCGCGAGAAATTCGCAAATTCTATCCTAAAGAAAATTTACCTCTCATCATGCTGACTTCTTTAGGGCGGCAGCAAAATGAAGTCAATTCGGGCTTATTCTCAGTCTATTTAACCAAACCTGTCAAAGCCTCTCAATTATTTGACAGTATTGCCGATGTTTTTGTACAGCATCCTGAAAAATCTAAAAAAATCATTTCAGCACATCCTGAGCTAATTTTAGCTGAAAATTATCCTCTGCGGATATTATTGGTTGAAGACAATGTCACCAATCAAAAAGTTGCTTTATTGTTGTTAAAACGCATGGGATATAACGCTGATATTGCTTCAAATGGTTTAGAAGCCCTTGAATGTTTAGAACGTCAAACTTATGACGCAGTGTTGATGGACGTACAAATGCCCATCATGGATGGTTTTGAAGCGACGCGTCAAATTCGTCTGCGCTGGATAGACCCTGAAAATCGTCCCTATGTGATTGCCATGACGGCTCACGCGTTGCGCGGTTATCGGGAACAATGTATTGAAGCGGGCATGGATGATTATGTCACCAAGCCGATTCATCCTGAAGAATTGGCGGCTGCCTTGACTCGTTGCCCCCGCAATCATGTGAATTCATCCCAAGCACTGGCTGCAAAAACTGTTTCCAGTTTAGCACTGCCTGTTGTGCCTGAAACAGCACCCGCCTCCTCACCCGAAGTCATCAGCAGCCCCTCGCCCATATCGAGCCTTGCAGAAACCAAACAAAAATTGCTCAATGCAATTCAGGCATTGGTGGGTGATGACACCGAGATCATGCAAGAATTGCTGCAAACCTATTTAGACAGCAGCCAAGTCTTGATTGAAAATTTACAGCAAGCTTTGATAGAACAAGACCCTGTAAAACTGGAACATGCCGCTCACAGTTTGAAATCCAGCAGTGCCAGTTTGGGGGCTGAAGTTTTGTCACAAATGGCGAAACAATTAGAACAGCAAGGGCGTGCTAAAGACATGCAGCAAGCGGATAGTCGCGTGTCTGCTTTGTGCTCAGAATACGCGCTGTTGAGTCAGGCAATTGATGAAATTTTACATCCGCCTGCCCCCACCACAGCGGCAAAGCCCCATGTGTTGCCGATTGCAGCTCCCTCGATTGAACAATTAGCACGCCAAATTAAACAAACCTTGTTCAGTTTGGTTGGGGAAGACGAAACCGAATTATTGCAAGACTTACTGCAAACCTATTGTGATGAAGGCGATGAATTGTTGCGGGTGTTACAACAAGGTTATGTGCAGCATGATTTGGAAATCTTCACCCGTGCCGCGCACAGTCTTAAATCCAGCAGTGGTAATTTGGGCGCAATGCACTTGGCGGATTTGTGTAATGTCTTAGAGAATCATCTGCGAGAAGCTGAGTTTGGTGATGCCACTCAATTGGTGACACATATCACAGCTGAATATGCCCAAGTTTTGGCAGCCTTAGCGCAGTTACAACAATCTTTAAAACAGACGCAAATCACTCAACAAGTGACCCAACTCAGTGAGCAAATCACCCAAAGTTTGCGTGAGTTGGTGGGGGATGAAGATGAATTATTCCAAGACCTCGTTTTGACTTATCAGCGGGAATCTGAAAGTTTAATAACCGCACTAGAACAAGCCATTGCGCAACAAGACAGCGTGGCATTGGCAAATGCGACACATACCCTCAAGTCTAGCAGTGCGAATTTGGGCATTGAAAGTCTCGCCAGTTTATCGTTGACGGTGGAACAACAGGCAAAGCAACAGGAAATTAATGCCAACAGCATACAAGAATTGTGTGCTTACTATCAGTCGACAGTTGCCCCCAGTTTGAAACAATTGTTAGGGCAAGAAAGCAGTGTCGAAGTCATTACTGCAACGCCTGAAACTGCGGTTGTTGTCGAACTCAGTCCACTTGCTACCGAAATTCAAGCGGTTTTATCTGAGTTATTGGGGGATGAATCCCCTGATATTATGCGTGATTTACTGCTGTCTTATCAGGAAGATACTCAGAATTTAGTCGATGATATTCGTCAAGCGGTCTCGCAACAAAATCCGCATTCGTTGGCGCAAGCCGCTCATACCTTAAAGTCCAGCAGTGCGAATTTAGGGGTGCATCAGTTTGCAAGCTGTTGTGAATGTCTTGAGCAACAAGGCAGAAGTACCGATTTAAGTGAAACCGTCTCGGCATTAACCGCTTTTGAAGAAGCTTATCAAGATGTGCGGCTTGCCTTGCAACAACTCTTGTCCGATGGCGAAACTCATTACAGCGTTGTAGAAGACAGCAACATGTTGGATGCAAATCAAAGTCGTTTAGTGTCTTCTGTCATCGATCCTGCCAAAGTGAAGTTATTAGTGGTTGATGATCAACCCTATGATACTTTGCTGGTGAGCACTTATTTACGTGAAGAAGGCTATCAAGTTTTAACTGCCAATACGGGCGAAGACGCACTAAAACTGGTGCTCTCCGAATCGCCTGATATTGTGCTTTCTGACGTGATGATGCCCGGTATGAATGGTTTTGAAGTCTGTCGCCGAATTAAATCCTATGAACAAACTGTATTAACCCCTGTGGTATTAATTACCGCTTTGGATGGACAAGGGGATCGAATTGAAGGGATTCAAGCGGGGGCGGATGAATTTTTATCCAAGCCGATTAACCGTGAAGAATTGATTGCGCGGGTACGCTCACTGCTGCGTTATCAACAAGCGCGTTCACAATTAGAAGAAGCGCAACGTGAATCCTTGAAGTCCATGTTTAAACGCTATATTTCACCCAAATTGCTGGATAAAATTTTAGTACATCAAGGCAAGGGCGAACTCAGTATTTTTGAACAACAAAATCGGCAAGATGCGGTTATTTTATTTGCAGATTTACGCGGATTTACCGCAATGTCTGACCAGCTTAAAGCAAAAGAAGTGGTCACGCTGCTGAATGAATTCTTCACCATGCTCACCGATGTTGCTTATCGTTATGATGGAACAATTTTTAACATGGCAGGGGATTGTTTATTAATCGGTTTTAGCGTGCCTTTCTATCAAGCAGATGCCGCACACCGTGCCGTCAATGCCTCAATAGACATGCAGGAAGAATTTATCGCCTTGGATCACACATGGCGCGAGCGTTATGGGGTGGATGTGGGTTTAGGGATAGGGATTAATAAAGGTGAAGTGATTGTCGGCAACGTCGGTTCACCTAACTATTTGAACTATACTGTGATTGGTGACACGGTGAATGTGGCATCACGTTTGGTGGGTGTCGCTGGGCGTGGCGAGGTGATTTTATCCGAGTCGATGTTAGCCGCCATACAAACCTTGGATATTGTTGAACAAATCGAAGCCCTTGAACCTGTCAATTTAAAAGGCAAGGCTCAAGCACAACAACTGTATAAAATTACCTGTAAGACCTCCTTGGAAAGCCTGCTTTCATGAACCGTTTTTTCGATGCAAAATACTTGATTCCGATAGGATTCAGTATCTTATTGGTTTTTATCACGATTCAAACCGTGGTGGAAACCCTGCATCTCACAAAAATTTATACGCATACCAAAAAAATCGTTTATGAAAATAATGCGAAAACTGAATATGCGACCACGATGTACAATGCCTCTCGCGACCGTGCGATAAAACTGCATCAAATGATTATGCTCAGTGATCCCTTTGCCAAGGATCAAGCCTATATCGAATTTCAAAGTTTGGCAGGGGATTTTATCAAAGCACGCAATGCCTTATCAGCGATGCCATTGAGTGAGCAGGAAAAAAATACTCTGGATCGGATTTTAACCTTTAGTAGCCGCGCGGCAATTGCACAAGAACATGCCTCAGGATTATTGCTGGAGAATAAAACTTCTGAAATTCACAGCTTGATGGAAAATGATATTTTTCCAGCTCAACAAGTGGTGCGCGATGCCTTAAATTATTTAATTCAGTTGCAACGTGAAGCCAACCGTCGCGCCGAACATGAAGCTCTTGCTGAAGAACAACAGGCAAAATTGCTGATTATCAGTTTAGGTGGATTATTATTGTGTTTTGGCTTATGGATGTTGGGGCAAGTTTTGCGGGTTTTACGACAAGATAAACAGGCACTTGTCCAAGCTGAAGCCCGTGTGGTGGCGGCTGAGCGCGTCAAAGAAGAATTTCTTGCCAATCTCAGCCACGAAATCCGAACACCGTTAAACAGTATTTTGGGCATGACCCAAATCCTTTCTGAAACCCCTCTTCCCGCTGAATATATTGAAATTGTTAATGCAACCCACAGCACGGGTGTGCAGTTTTTACGTCTCATGGACGACATTTTAGATTTAGCACAATTGGAGTCGGGAGAGTTTTGTTTAGCGCAGCAGTCTTTTGTATTGCGGGATGGGCTGGATGAAGTCTTGCAACAAAGTTCTTGCAAAGCCACGATCAAAGGTTTGAATTTTAATTTATTTTTCGATGAAAGAAATCCTGATAAAGTTCAAGGTGATATGCGCCGCATTCAGCAGATATTTGAACATTTACTGGATAACGCAATTAAATTTACTGAAAAAGGTGAAATTACCGTTTCAGTTTCCAGCCAATTAAACCATGTGCAACAAGTTACGCTAGATTGTATGGTGAAAGACACAGGTTGTGGGATTCCATCGTCACAGATCGGCAGTTTGTTTCAAGCTTTTTCAAAAACACACGTTGTGCAAGGAGGGACGGGGGTAGGCTTGGCATTGTGTCAACGTTTATGTCAGCGCATGGGTGGTACTTTATGGGTGGAAAGTGTGGAGGGCGAAGGCTCAACCTTTTACTTTACGCTTAAGTTGCAGCAAGTTTATGTTGAAAATCTTTCTCAAGCAGTCATTGAACATCCCGTCGTTTTGAATACGCCTGACTTGAATACTGTGCAAGTGTTAGTGGTTGAAGATAATACCATGAGCCAAAAAGTTGCCACTTTGATTTTAAAACGCATGGGCTATCATGCCGATGTGGTTAATAATGGCTTGGAGGCGATTCGAGCCTTGGAAACCAAACGTTATGATGTGCTCTTAATGGATGTCAGAATGCCCGAGTTGGATGGTTTAGAAACCACACGGCGCATTTTAGAACGTTGGAAAGCCCCGAATACGCCCTACATTATTGCAATGACTGCCAATGTACAGCCTGAAGCACGCAGCCAATGCTTGGCAATGGGCATGAATGATTATTTAAGCAAACCCGTGCATGTTGATGAATTAGAAGCCGCTTTTATGCGGTGGCGGGCGAGGGTGGGTAGTCGTTAACTCATAAATAGCTCCTCACTCTCTCGACGAAAGCGAGGAAGCCAGTTTTTCAATAAAAAACCGAGGCGGATGGGCATGCTCGGCTTTCTCATGAAATCTTCGGTCTTACTTAACTTCAGACAACATATATTGTACAGTCGCTTTGATTTCATCATCGCTTAAGCTAGGATTGCCGCCTTTGGGAGGCATGGCATTGATACCTTTGATAGCAGTTTGTACTAAAGCATCTTCACCCTTCGCAATCCGCGCAGCCCAGTCTGCCTTATCTCCAAGCTTTGGTGCTTTCATAACACCCGCTGTATGACAGGCAGTACATACTCCGTTAAATACTTCTTTGCCTGATTTAGGGGCAGCAGCCACCGCAGCCACAGGCGCACTTCCGACATTTACTTGCCCAACGGGTTTAGTCCGTTCATCCGCAGCTTGCGCTTCAAAATTACTACTTGCTGCAAATGCGCTAGAGGCAATACTGCACACTAATAAAGTGGCACTGGCAACGACTTTACTGGTTAAAAAACGACCTTGATAATTCACTCTATATTTCCCTTGTGTTTGTCTCAATCCACACTCGACCTCATCCGCCAAGTGACTTTCTAACAACAAATTATAACATCCAATGCACAACATCATAAAGCGTGCTTGCTTTCGTCAGCCTTCAAAAGCCTCCTGAATTTTTCATAGCAAAAAATTATCTGCTCATAACAAAATAATATATTATGATATGCTTATATTGTAATTATTCAGCAGCGAGTGGAGTGTAGACATGAATATTCAAGTCAGTTTTGGGGAAGGAATGCAGGTGAATGCCCGCTTTGATAAGTTTACCGTGCACACTGATCAGCCTGAAAGTAATGGTGGTGAAAATACTGCGCCTGATCCCTACTCTTATTTCTTAACCAGTTTAGTCACCTGTGCGGGATTTTTTGTGCTGCGTTTTTGCCAAGCCCGTAATATTCCTATGGATGGCATCAGCTTGAGTTTGGAAAACGACTGGGATGCCGAGCAAAAACTGGTGAAAAATATTGCGATTAATATCAGTTTACCGCCCAGTTTTCCTGCGAAATATACCTCGGCATTAATTCGCGCGACCAATGAATGCAGCGTGAAACGGGCTTTATTGAATCCGCCCAACATTGAAGTGAATGCAGTACAGGCGGTGGCAGTTTAGTTGAGAGCTTGCTCAATTTATAGAACTGATTTGGAGTTTTAATCTTAAGTTGACGAGACTGAGCCGATTGTAGGTGTGACTTTATTCGCATGCGTTTTTAACTCAATGGAGCTGTGCGAATAACTTCACACCTACAGTCTTTTGATAAAAAGGCTATTCAGTTTGAAGCTTAACTTTATTGACTTTAAAGAGAGGAATAATTTCAAATCGGCTCTGTAGAAGTTACGCAGTTTAACAATGTTTTTTATTTACAATGAGTTAGTGAATATCATCAAATAGGCATTAACCGCTAAAGAAGCCCCTAAATCCCCTAAAGAGGACTTTAAACACTCAACAAATATTTTGTGTTTAGCCCCCTGTAGAGGGTTGGGGGCTTTTTTAAAGATTTTTAAACACGCTATGTTAAAACTTAATTGATGACACGTCCTAAACTTTTAAAAATAAAATCTTTCATGTGTGACCGCCTTTTGTGGGCTAAGGCGCAGTTAAAAAAGAAACAGGCTAAAATGCTACAATCTAATCTCGTAAATATTTCACTAAAACCTTTCCGAGCACCGCTGTGAATCATTATGCGCCTTAAAGTTTCCAATGCCCCATACATGCACACCCAGCAAACCATCAGCCAAATCATGCGCCAAGTGTTATACGCACTGATACCTGCGATTTTGCTGTATGTTTGGTTTTTTGGCTGGGGAATTATTCTTAATATCATCATCGCCAGCGCGGTTGCTGTGAGTGCAGAAGCGTGGGTGTTATGGCTGCGTGCCAAACCCGTTCGCGCCACCTTGCAAGACAACAGCGCGTTAGTGATGGCGTGCTTATTTGCCCTCTCCATTCCGCCTTTTTTGCCGTGGTGGATGACCGTCATCGGGGCAAGTTTCGGAATAATTTTCGCCAAACAATTGTACGGTGGTTTAGGTTATAACAATTTCAATCCCGCAATGGTGGGCTATGCCGTCCTGCTAATTTCATTTCCCATCGACATGACCCACTGGCCTGCATTGAGCGAATTAAGCGGACATCCGCTGAGTTTTTGGGACAGCGTAAGCATTATTTTCACAGGGCAACCCGTCGGCGCGAGCAGTATTGACGCGCTTAGCGGTGCAACCCCGCTCGACACCATGAAAACTGCTTTGAAACAATATCGCACCGTGCACGAAATCAAAGCGCATCCTTTGTTTGGTGATTTTGGCGCACGCGGTTGGGAATGGATGGGTAATGCGTTTTTTCTGGGCGGCTGCTGGCTGATTTATAAGCGGGTGATTACTTGGCATATTCCTGCGGCAGTGCTCGGCAGTTTATTCAGCATGGCAGCGATTTTTTTCTTGATTGACCCCGACCGTTATCCATCGCCCCTATTTCACCTGTTCAGTGGCGCGGCGATGTTGGGGGCATTTTTTATCGCCACCGACCCCGTGAGTGCGGCAACGTCCAACAAAGGGCGTTTGATTTTTGGCGCAGGCATTGGCATGTTGATTTACATTATTCGCACGTGGGGCGGTTATCCTGACGGGGTGGCATTTGCGGTGCTGTTAATGAATCTCGCCGCGCCTACGCTGGATTATTTCACTAAACCGCGTCTGTTTGGTCAGAAAGGTGAGTAAATGCAGGATTTAAAACCGATCTTATGGCGCACGACTTCACGGCTCACGCTGTTTGCTTTGGTGGGCGCGATTTTGATTGTGGGCAGTTATCACAGCACCCGCCAGCAAATTGTACACAATGAAAAAATGACTTTGTTGCAGACCTTGAACGGGCTGATTCCACCGAGCAGTTATGACAATGATTTAGTTAATGACAGTATTGAAATGGAAAATCGGGCATTTTTGGGCACTGCTAAACCGATGACGATTTATCGAGCGCGTAAACAAAAACAAGCGGTGGCTGCCATTATTAACAGCATTGCGCCTGACGGTTATAGCGGTAATATTTATTTAGTGGTGGCGGTGAATTACGATGGCACGCTAGCAGGAGTGCGGGTGTTATCGCATCAAGAAACCCCTGGTTTAGGTGATTATGTCGAAGAACGGCGTTCTAAATGGATTTTAGGATTTAATCAGCGTTCTTTGAATAATCCCGAAGAAGAACGCTGGAAAGTGAAACGCGATGGCGGCGTGTTTGACCAGTTCACGGGCGCAACGATTACGCCGCGTGCGGTGGTGAAAGCCGTGTATAAAACTTTGCTGTTTTATCAGCAATATCGGGATACGATATTTATGAAAAAGGCGACTAATTAAATCGTTTGCGCCCCCTAAATCCCCTAAAGGGGACTTAAAAGCATTTTAATCTTTAGTCCTTTTTTTAGAGGGTGGGGGGCGCAGCTAAGTTTTAATGCTTGAAATGACGCATTCCAGAAAACACCATCGCAATACCGTGTTCATCCGCAGCGGCAATCACTTCTGCATCCCGCATTGAACCACCGGGCTGAATCACTGCGGTAATGCCTGCGGCGGCGGCAGCATCAATGCCATCACGGAACGGGAAAAACGCATCCGAAGCCATCACTGAACCAGGCACGACCAGTTTTTCATCTTGGGCTTTAATCGCGGCAATTTTCGCGCTGTACACACGGCTCATTTGCCCCGCCCCAATCCCAATCGTTGTGCCTTCTTTGCAATAAATAATTGCATTGGATTTCACAAACTTGACCACTTTCCAAGCGAACAATAAATCGGCAAGTTCTTGCTCTGTGGGTTGGCGTTGGGTGACAATTTTCAAATCCGCCCGCCCAACTGCACCTAAATCATAATCTTGCACCAACAAACCGCCATTGACCCGCTTGAAATCAAAGCGTGGCGCAGCCGTATTCGCCCATTCGCCACAGCTTAACACCCGTACATTTTGCTTGGTCGCGAGAATCGGCTTGGCATCTTCAGCTATGCTGGGCGCAATAATCACTTCCACAAATTGACGCTCGACAATGGTTTTCGCAGTCACAGCATCCAAAGGACGGTTAAACGCAATAATGCCCCCGAAAGCAGAAGTGGGGTCCGTTTTATAGGCTTT
>Ga0209599_10001189_pt1 | contig 13057 bp, 10 predicted proteins | sample Shrwel_input2_FT_FD_187534 | JGI IMG/M metagenome (GOLD analysis project Ga0209599, IMG submission 187534) | Subsurface microbial communities from deep shales in Ohio, USA - Utica-3 well 1 S input2 FT (SPAdes) (version 2) ... | reverse complement strand
ATCATTAACTTTTATGGTTCTATTGTTTGAGGCAGTATGATGAAAAATCTTTTGTTAAATGCGAGTTTAGTGTTAGCGACCATGAGTGCAAGTTATGTCTCTGCTGCCGAAGTGGTGGTGTATTCGGCGCGTAATGAGCAACTTATCAAACCCTTATTTGATGCCTATAAAGCAGAAACAGGTGTAGAAGTTAAATTTATTACGGATAAAGAAGGTCCGTTGTTGGCTCGTTTACAAAGTGAAGGGGCAAATACGTCTGCCGATATCTTGTTGACGGTTGATGCAGGTAATTTGTGGCAAGCGGCGAATTTGGGCTTATTACAGCCTGTTAAATCAGCCGCTTTACAAAAAAATGTGCCAAGTCATTTACGCGACCCCAAACAACAATGGTTTGGTTTATCGGTACGCGCTCGGACAATGTTTTATAACCCTAACAAAATTGATGTAAAAGCTTTATCAAGTTATGAAGATTTGGCCAAGCCTGCTTTTAAAGATAAATTGTGTTTACGCACCTCCAAAAAAGTCTATAACCAATCTTTGGTGGCGATGTTAATGGCCACACATGGCGAAGCCAAAACCGAGCAAATAGTCAAAGGTTGGGTGAGCAATTTGCCGATTGTGCCGTTTGCGGATGACACTAAGTTATTAGAAGCCATTGCCGACCCACAAGCACCGTGTGCCGTTGGTATTGCTAATACTTATTATTTTGGACGTTTTGTCGAAAAACAACCCACGGCTGCTGTAAAGATTTTTTGGCCAAATCAACAAAAAGTGAAAGGTCAGCTAGATGGTGTGCATGTTAATGTGGCAGGTGCAGGTGTGACCAAACACGCCAAAAATAAAGCCGAAGCGATTAAACTTTTAGAGTGGTTATCTTCTGCTAAAGCACAAAATTTATTTGCCGATAGCAATTTAGAATATCCTGTTAATCCCAGTATTAAAACCGATGCCACAGTTGCCGCATGGGGAACATTTAAACAAAGTGTCATCAATGTCGATAAAGCAGGGCAATTACAAGCCAAAGCCACGATGTTGATGGATAGAGCAGGGTATCGTTAATGTTATTACGGCTGACCATTTATGCACTGACTGCCTTAGTTTGTTTACCTTTGGTGGTGGTGTTAAGTTCTTTATGGTCACCCGACCCCGAAATTTGGGCGCATTTACGCGGCTATGTGTTGCCCGATTTGGTGCGTAATACGGTGTATTTGGGTTTAGGCACTTTAAGCTTAACCGTGTTATTGGGCGTAGGCTTGGCATGGTTAACCGCCATGTATCAGTTTCCTGCTGCAAATTATTTTGCATGGGCGTTGATGTTGCCTTTGGCCATACCCACCTATGTTTTGGCCTTTGTGCAAAGTGGTTTGTTTGATTATGGTGGCGCGTTGCGTCAGTTTGCGCGTGATGTTGGTTTTGAGTCATATTTGCCCGAAATGCGTTCAGTAACGGGTGCAGTTTGGGTCATGACTTTAGCCTTTTATCCTTATGTGTATTTGTTGGCGCGTAATGCTTTTTTAACCATGGGCAATCGTGCGCTTGAGGCAGGTCAGAGTTTGGGTTTGTCACGCCGTCAAGGATTTTGGCGTTTGGCTTTGCCTATGGCTAGACCGTGGATTGCCGCAGGTGCGTTGTTGGTTTTGATGGAAACTTTGGCTGATTTTGGTGCAGTGTCGATTTTAAATGTCGATACGTTTACTACCGCTATTTATAAAGCGTGGTTTGCTTTATTTTCACTCAATACTGCCAGTCAATTAGCGTCCATTTTAGTATTAATTGCGTTTGTGTTAATGATACTAGAGCAAGCAGTGCGCGGTGCGCGGCGTTATACGGCAACAGGTCGGCATAGCCAACATTATGCTGTTGCCTTAACAGGTTGGCGTGCTATTGCAGCAAGCCTTGCTTGTGCCAGTGTATTAGCGATTGCTTTTATCATTCCATTGGTGCAATTAATGGTATGGGCATATCAAAGCCGTCAAGATTTAGATAGTCGTTATTGGGGCTTTGTAGGGCATTCGGTGACATTGTCGGTATTAGCGGCCTTGTTGGTGGTTGGTGTCGCATTGTTATTGGCTTATGGTAAACGTCGTTTGCCACAAGCACATATTTCACTGATGGTAAAAGCCAGTAGTTTGGGTTATGCCATTCCAGGTGCGGTATTAGCAGTAGGAATTTTTGTGCCAATTGCAGGCTTAGATAATTATCTGATTGAACAGTTTGCTTTAAGTCAAAGCGCGATTTTTAAAGGGACATTAGTGGTGATGCTGCTTGCTTATTTAGTCCGATTTTTGGCCGTTGGCTTACAACCTACTCAAAGTGCTTTGGAGCGTGTGAGTCCTAATCAAGAACTGGCAGCGCGTAGTTTGGGTTATACAGGTTGGCGTTTGGTGTCAGCGGTGCATATTCCCATGATGCGAGGCGGTTTATTGACTGCGTTATTATTGGTATTTGTGGATGTGATGAAAGAATTACCGATTACTTTAATGACGCGGCCTTTTGGTTGGGATACTTTGGCAGTACGCATTTTTGAAATGACCTCCGAAGGCCAGTGGCAACAAGCCGCTTTACCTGCGGTGTTATTGGTGTTGGTGGGTTTAGTGCCTGTTTGGTTAATTACACACCATAGCGAAAACAAAACATCATGAGTATTTTATTGTCCGTTGACAACATCAGTATTGCTTATCAACAACAAACAGTGGTTAAACAACTGAGTTTTGAGTTAGAGCAAGGACAAATTGCCTGTTTATTGGGTGCGTCAGGTTGTGGCAAAACCTCGGTATTACGCGCTATTGCAGGTTTTGAGCCGATTCAAACAGGTCAAATATCTTTACAGCAACAGTTGTTAAGTCAGCCCAAACAATCAATACCTGCTCATCAACGGCGTTGTGGCATGGTGTTTCAAGATTATGCGTTATTTCCCCATTTAACCGTAGCGCAAAATATCGCGTTTGGTTTGCAGCAATGGCCAGCCAAACAACGTCAGGCGCGGGTTGCCGAGTTAGTCAGTTTGGTAAAACTAGAGGCTTTTGTTGAGCAATATCCCCATCAATTATCAGGTGGACAACAACAGCGTGTTGCATTGGCGCGAGCGTTAGCTCCCAAGCCTTTATTGTTATTATTAGATGAGCCGTTTTCTAATTTAGATGCAGAATTACGCGAAAGTTTAGGTTTAGAAGTGCGCGCTTTATTAAAAGCCGAAAATACTACTGCGATTTTAGTGACCCATGACCAACATGAAGCCTTTGCCATGGCCGATTATGTGGGCGTGATGTACAACGGCCAGATTGAGCAATGGGCAAGCCCTTATGAGTTATATCATCAACCAAGTAGTCGGCATATTGCCCAATTTATTGGTGAAGGAGTGTTAGTGGCGGGTAAACGCTGCCAAGAAGATGGCAGTATTACTTTAGAGTTAGGAGAGATTGGGGTTGACGTGTGTGCTTGTGATGCAGGTGAAGAAGTAGAGGTATTGATTCGTCCCGATGATATTATCCATGACGATGATAGCCTCGTACAAGCCAAAGTATTAGCCAAAGCCTTTCGTGGTGCAGAGTTTTTATATACCTTAGAATTAAGCAGTGGCACAAAAGTGTTATCTTTAGTGCCATCGCATCATAATCACCAATTAGGCGAGATGATTGGTATCAAACTCGCCTTAGACCATACTGTCGCTTTTGCTAAAATGCATATTTAACGCCGACTTGCACTAAACGTGGCATACCGACTTGAATGCCGCGTGTACGGTCAACAATATAGGTTTTGTCGCTTAAGTTTTTAACGGTGACAAAACTTGATACTTGGCGGTTAAAGGCATAATTTACCGAGCTATTCCAAACGCTATAACTGGCAATCCGACCTTTTTGACCATCGGCGGTGGCTTTTTCGGTATTGGCAAAATCGCTAAATTGTTCACCCACATATTGAGCTTCAACTTCAGCGCGTAAACCTTGCCACTCATAACCCACAGCAGCCGTTAAGGTATGCTCAGGTGCATAAGGTTGACGTTTGCCCGCTACACCGACAGTGGCTTGTGTGGCCACATTTTTATAAGCAGTGCTTTGTTCAGCTTCGTTTAACCATGTATAAGCAAAACGACTAAACACATTGTCCCATTGACCATCGGCACTTAATTCTACGCCTGAAAATAACGCCTCGCCTTGTGAAAGGGGAGTGCTACCGCCTGCAATAGAACCTATGGCAATTAAATTATCATAATCATTACGGAAATAAGCGGCTTGTACCGACAATTGTGAGCCAATTTGGCTACGCACACCCAGTTCCATATTTAATGATTCTTCGCCATCTACTTCGGTGATTGTGCCAGCACCACCAATTAAGTCTTCAACACGCGGCGGCGCAAAACCCTCATGGACACTGGCAAATACGGTTAAAGTTTTATGGGGATTGTAGGTGACACCTAAGCCCGCACTGACATTATCAATAGAGCTAGAACCAGTCACATTACTTAAACGATTGGTGCGCTCTACATCAATATCTTCATAACGAATAATCGGCGTAATTTGCACTTGTTGGACATCAAAACGATGGGCAATAAATGCTGATAATGCGTCAGTGGTGCGTAAGTTGTTTTCGGCAGTTGTACCTGTTCGTCCTAAAGGCTGTTTGGCATTAATTTGTTTGCGGTCTTGCTCTTCACGATGCACACGCAAACCCACTTGTAACTCACCTAAAGGGTTTTTTGCCGTTAAACGCGGTTCTACCCCCCATGTGGTGTAACTACGCAAACGACCTTGTGTTGAGTTGCAATTATCAGGATTCACCATTTGTCCTGCTAAACGTAGATTGGTAAAGGCCGCACCACATTGAGAGTCGGTAGAGTTACTCGCTTGTCGCCACCAATCGCGGTCAAACTTGCCATAATACAAACTGGTAATCACGTTAATATCATCATTGATAATTAAATCATGGCTAGCCGATAAACCCACGCGCTCTGCTTCAAACGAGTCATTTTTAAAAGGGTTATAGGCACTGCCTAATAATTCAAATTCTTTTTGAGTTAAGCCAGAATAAGTTTGTTGTGATTGTTCTTGGTAGTAGTTGCCGCGTAAAGTCAGAGCTTGATTGTCACCTATAGCCATGCTGTATTTAACATTTAAGTCATCTAACTCGTGATGTAAATTATCACGCGCCCCATCACCTTCTTTGTGACTGTAGTCAACTAAAGCATTATGGCCACTGGCATTGAGTTTGACGTTAACAAAATCACGATTACCCGCCGTAGCTTGCATGTATCCTTTAAGTTCTTTGCTAGGAATAGGCGTGATATAGTTAATCACACCGCCAATAGTTTGTGGGCCAAACAATAACGAACTTGCGCCTTTTAACACTTCAATACGCTGATAGCGGTCAACCATCGGATGATAATAACTGGCATTGTCGCCATAAGGGGCATAAGCCAAGGGCAACCCATCTTCTAATAAGGTAATTTTGGTGGAGCGTGTTGGGTTTAAACCACGAATAGCAATATTGGGACGTAAACCAAACCCTTCTTCATCACGCGCATGAACGCCTGCCACTTTGCGTAAGGCTTCGTTAACGGTAAAAGGATGAGAACTCTCTAAGGTTTTTTGCGACAAAATGCTGCCTGAACCTGCTAATTCGGGTAAAGCTGATTCACCACCAATCACCGTTATTGTGGGTAAAACTACTGTATTATCAGCCGCTTGACCATAGCTGCTCAATGCTAAAATGGCTAGTCCTAATTGGCTACGTTTAAACAAACTCATCACTCATCCTCAAATTGTCAATTTTATGAAAAATAAAAATATTCTAAGTATAAATGATAATGATTTTTATTTGAAGTGTAGGGCTTACGCATTTTACGATTGTGGCGCACCACATAAAGCGATGGCTATTTCTAGCTCATCACGCATCAACCGTAATACATGAGCTACACCATACGCACCCGCCACGCTTAAACCCCAAATATAGGGACGACCGACCAATACCGCACTTGCCCCCAAAGACAAAGCACGATACACATCAAAGCCACTGTCTATGCCGCTATCAAGCAAAATAGGGATTTTGTTAGCAGTTGCGGCAATTATTTGCGGTAGCATGGTGAGTGCGGCGGGACTACCATTTAACACGCGTCCACCATGATTAGACACCACCACGCCATCACAACCTAAAGCAACGGCTTGTTGAGCATCCTCAGGATGTAAAATACCTTTAATAACCAAAGGCACAGACACTTGCTCACGCAACCATGCGACATCTTCCCATGTTGGAGCTTGGCTCATCCATGTATTAAATACGGTACTTGTAGGTGCTTGTATGGTCATAGTTTGAGTAGGTGTTTCGATATTGACCGCCAATACATCGGGTCTATCTAAGGCATTAAGTGCAGGTTTGACGGGCGCATCAACCGTAAAAAATACTACTTTGCACCCCGCATCAAGGCCACGTTGTAGTAAAGCAAGGGTTTTGGTACGGTCACCTTGCCAATATAATTGCAACCATGTTTGTTGTTGGGCAGCTCGGTTGATGTCGGCAAAGTGTTGACTCGCCAAGGAGCTTAAAATGATTTGTCCGTCTTGGCTATGTGCAGCCATAGCACTGGCGATTTCACCCTCCGCATGATACAGGCGTTGATAGGCGATAGGGGCGAGTATTATCGGATGTGCTAATGATTCGCCCCATAGGTTAATACCTGTATGTGCTTGACGCATATCTTGTAAAGGGCGAGGCATTAACAAGGTATTATCAAAGGCTTGACGATTGGCACGTCCTGTTAAATTATCACGACCTTGTTGTAAATGTTGCCAAATAGCAGTTGGTAATTGGGCTTGTGCCAGTTGTTGATAGTGTGCAATTGAGGCCGCTAATGCAGGGCGAGTCATTAATTTTCTCCCCAACACCGCAACAAATTATGATAAATACCTGTCAGTCGTACCACTTCGGGCGTGTCGCCGATTTGTTGGCGTAAACTTAATAACTGCATATCCATATCAAATAATAAACGGCGTTGTTCTGCCGAACGCACCATGCTTTGCATAAACATAAAACAGGCTAAACGTGCGCCACGAGTGACAGGCCGTACTTCGTGAACCGAGCTAGACGGATAAATGACCATGCTGCCTGCGGCTAATTTGACGGCGTGTTCGCCATAAGTGTCGCTAATGACTAACTCACCGCCGTCATACTGGTCTGGCTCGTTTAAAAAAATCGTAGCAGAAACATCGGCACGTATATAACCCCCTTGATGGGCGCGTAGGGCGTTGTCGGTATGTAAACCATAGGCGTTGCTTGTGCCTGTATAACAATTAAAGTAGGGCGGTAAAATGTGCAAAGGTAAAGCTGCACTAAAAAATAATGGCTCGCGTTGTAGAGCCGTTAAAATTGTCTGCCGCAATTGTGCTGAGTGTGTGGCTGTTTCGGGTAGTTGTTGATTATTTTTAACTTGAGCCGCTTGTGCACCTGCGGTCAACAAACCACTCGTCCAGTCAGATTGAGCGAGTAGTTGTTGAATATGAGCGAGTTCGGCCTCGCTTAATACCTTGTCTAAGGTCAATAACATAATGGCTTTGTCAATAATGATTGAGAATAGCTACTATGTTAGTGTAAATGATAACTATTATCAAATAAGCATGATGATAAAGAGTATGGCTATAGGAGAAAGTGAGGTGAGAATAACTACCTAAGTTAACCGCCTAAGTTTGTAGTATTTTCAGGTATACAGATGTTAGATTAGCTAAAGTTCGGGATAAGAAGTTTTTATCTTATTGTTTTTATTTAATTCGTTTCACGATAACGATGAGTTTCTATTACTCGGAGGGGTAAGGCAGATAAAACAGGGCAACAAACTATCGCTTATTGCCCTTTGCTTGTGCGTAGCGTTACTGAGCAGAGTTGGTAGACACTTTTAATTCCAGCTCGCTAGGAATTGATGCAAAGTTGTTGGTATTAATGTTCGCATGGTACGATATGTTATTAATAGTGACATTGGCACTAATACCGTAAAACATAGCATTATTGACCAACTCAATATTCAGTTTGCCATCCGCTCCAGTAAAACCAGAGAAAGGTGCGCCCATGCCGCCTTGACTTTCACCAAAAGCTTGTATGGCAGCACCTGATACTGGAGTTTTGACACCATCTACCATCCGATAAAAGAAAATTTGTTTAGACAGTAATTGTGCCAAAGTAATAGTCATCGTGGCTTTACCTGCACTTTGTATATCATAGCCATAACCAACACCTTTTAGGCTGCCAAGTGCTGCTTTAGCACTGACCGTACCTGCAGGAACAACAGGAAAAGTATAAGTGCCATCACTACCTGTGATGCCACGATCTTCCCACACACCACCAGAATTACTTGTAGATGTAACAACTATAACGGCAGAGCGTACAGGGCTACTATTATTGGTAACGGTGACTTTTAGCTCAGTTTTATCAACAATTGGGCGGTCTAAGTTATATGCCGAAAAGTGTGTCACATTAGCACGGTACACAACAGGCAAGGTACTCGCATCACGAGTAGCATCAGTCTCATATTGCCATTTGCCAGTCGTGGTGTTTAACGACCATAGCTCAATGGTTGGTGTACTTGGATCTGCTCCAGAATAAACAGGAATAGCAATCTCTGCAGTTTTACCCGTGCCTAAATTACATTTGGCCGTACCACAACTGATGTCGATATTGGCATAACCAAAACTTTCGATAGGTATTTCAGTACCGTTTCTTGTGCCAATAAATAATCCAGGAAAAGAGTCTGTATAACCAGCAGCGGCAGGTTTATTTGTCGTCACATCAACCGTGGCTGTATCAACGGGATTTCCTGTGCTATCTACAATGCTGTTAGGGGAAAACTTAACAACTACCACACCATCCCCATCAGTCGCAGTCGTATTGTTGGTTTTTAAGTTGGTTAATAGATTAGATGAGCCTACCGTTTGTAATCTAAAATCTACAGGCGTTGACTGTCCAGAGACGAGAGGAACCATATCAAGAGTTGCCACAAAACCTGTTTTTTTGGCTTCTACTTTGAGTGCAGTAGCAGACGGAGTAACCTTTAGTGAGTAGCTACCATCTGTATTAGAAGTGGCTGTCGCTGCACCCGCAGTAACGGTTGCGCCGCTAATAGGGACACCAAGACTATTCGTAACTTTGCCTGAAATGGTTGCACTAGGCGTTTGACTCGGTGTGCCAACCTTATCATCATCGTTGCTGCCGCAACCTGTCACAACTAACGATGCAGAAATAATAGAGGGTAAAATTAATCCGCGAAAATTTTTTAACATAACAGCTCCGATGGTGTTTGTAAGGCTGAAAATAAACGATAGCCATATAAGTTTCTAAAGGTACGCTTATAAAAACCTTACTTTTTTTATGGGTATACTTATGTAATACACCTTTTACGCTAATTTGTGAAGTATTAATTACAATAAGTGTTTTTTTGGGGCGGATGTCATCTAACTATCTAAAGTAAAGCGGTGTAGATGGGGCAAATTACAAGCCCCATCATGTTTAGCAGCGCACAATCAAACCAAACCCTTCTCCACCAAATAGTTTTTATAGGTTTCACGCACGCCTGTTTTTAATAATTTGCCTGTTGCGGTATGTGGCAAATCTGGCACAAACACCACCGCATCGGGTAATTGCCATTTAGCGACTTTATCACTCAAAAAGGCAATTACTTCGGCTTCTGTCACTTCCGCACCATCTTTTTTAATCGCTAATAACAAGGGACGTTCATCCCATTTAGGATGATACACCCCAATCACACAACACTCTTTAAGTGCAGGATGACCCACCGCCGCGTTTTCTAAATCAATGGAGCTAATCCATTCGCCGCCTGATTTAATCACGTCTTTAGAGCGGTCAACAATTTGCATGGTGTTTTCGTTATCAATGGTGGCCACGTCACCTGTATCAAACCAACCATCAACAAAGGACTTTTTATCATCATTCAAATAATAACCATCAACCACCCACGGCCCTCTGACCAACAAACGACCAAAAGCCTTACCATCGCGGGCTAACTCCGTGCCGTTGTCATCGACAATTTTAATTTCGACACCATACACAGGACGGCCTTGTTTGAGTTGTTTTTGATAACGCTCTTCTAAGGGAAGGGTAGCCATATGGCGGTTCATACTGTTGACTGTACCTAAAGGACTCATTTCGGTCATGCCCCATGCGTGAATTAAAAACGCATCGTGTTTTTCGGCAAAGGCTTTAATCATCGACAATGGCGCGGCAGAGCCACCGACCACGACATTTTGCACCGAGTCTAACTTGGCGTTAATTGAATCTAAATAGTTAAGTAATCCTAACCACACCGTTGGCACGCCTAATAATAAATTAGCTTGTTGACCGTTAATCAGTTCATATAACGATGCACCGTCCATACCATGTGCAGGAAACACTAATTTTGCGCCTGTCATGGTCGCGGCGTAAGGTGTTCCCCATGCGTTGACGTGAAACATAGGGACAACGGGCAATAATACTGTATCTTCGGTAATGTTAAGGGCATTATGTTGTGCGGCAGCCATTGCGTGTAATACGGTTGAGCGTTGGGTGTACATCACACCTTTGGGATGACCTGTTGTGCCAGAGGTATAACATAAGGCAGTGTCGCCGTTTTCGTCTAATAATGGCCATGTAAACTCATCGGACATATCGGCAATTAAGTCTTCATAACACAGTAAATTGCTGAGTTTACTTGAGGAGGGCATATGTGCTTTATCGGTCAATACGACAATGCCTTCGACTTTGCTAATGTGACTGGCTACGGCTTCGAGTAAGGGTAAAAAGGTTAAATCAACAAAAATAAAACGGTCGGCGGCATGATTAATAATATAAATAATTTGTTCGGGAAATAAACGTGGATTGATGGTGTGAGTAATTGCTCCCATACCACTAATGCCAAAATACAGTTCGTAATGACGATGCGTATTCCAAGCCAATGTGCCAATACGGTCGCCTTGTTGTATGCCCAGTTTTTGAGTTAAGGCATTAGCGAGTTGTTTGGCACGTTTGGCGGCATCGGCATAGGTATAACTAAAAATGCCGCCTTCTACTTTGCGACTGACAATTTCGGCTTGCGGATGGCTAACAATCGCGTGTTCGAGAAGCGAGGAAATTAATAAAGGTTGCTGCATCATGCTCATTATGATTGTCTCGTTATTAAAAGATAAGGGCTTAACTATACAAGCGTATTTTGTGCAGGGCGAGAGGGGAGATTGTTTTTTATTGTGTTGCTTTTTGTGCCAACCAGTCCATTACATCATCATTTTCTATGCCATCGTAAATATCTTCCACCGAGACCGTTAAACCAATTGAGTGGAGTGTAAATTCATCGCCTAAATAATAGTTTTCGGTTATCCAGCCCCCACTGCGGCGCATAATGGCTATTTTGCCAATATCTTGTTCTATTAACACATACTCTTGCAAGCTGTCGATTTGCATATAAGCCATACGTTTTGTGGTTTCATCGCTACGGCGTGTTGATTTAGACAACACTTCAATAATAATGCTTGGTGATTCGGTGTAATAACTATCGCCTGAAAGTTTGGTGCAGTTGACCAGTACATCAGGGTAATAATATTTACTGCCATGAGCGATGCGTACTTTCATGTCGGATATGTAAGGGCGGCAAGGGCTGCCTTTTAAATGCACATTGAGTGCGGTGTGCATATTACCTGCTAACAAATTATGGTTATTGCTTGCGCCAGACATAGCATAAATCTGGCCATCAACATATTCATGTTTGATGTCTGAGGTTTTTTCTAGCTCAAGATAGTCTGTTTCACTTATAAAAGTGACTTGACATGCTGTGGCCATGATTTACTCCGCGTATGGGGATGTAAGGTGATTATAATTTTTTCCCGTGTGCTAACAATGGGCTAGATTCATAGTCTTTATAACATATTGACGTAATCGCTAAACCTAAGTAGATTCCAACAAAGTCATTTTTTGTGAAATGAATACAAAAACATCGTCACAGCGACACAACCTGTCAAAAGGTTATGGATAATCGGTACAAATAAGCACAAAAAGGTTGAGTTGGGTCATGGAGCAAACGTTTTCAAAGAATGAAAAAGTATCCTATCGTTTAGCTGATATTTTGACGCGCCTAAATTCGGGCGAAAAATTAAGTATTAAAAACCTTGCTCAAGAATACCAAACCCACCCGCGTACCATTACCAGAGATTTAAATGAGCGTCTTGCCTTTTTTCCTTTTGAGATAGAAGGCGATAGTTATTTTTTGCCTAGCCATTATTTAGGCAAACTCACTTATCAAGATATTAAAAATTTTGCTCAGATTTCGGGTTTTGGTAATTTATATCCTAAATTGGATAAGTCTTTTTTGCGCGAAATTTTGGATAGTCGTGCCAATAGCGTGTATTCGGCTAAAGGTTATTTTTTTGAAGATGCGTCATTGTTTAGTGACATTCTAGGCGTTTTTAAAGCGGCCATTCAGGAACGTTATCAGGTTGAGTTTGTTTATAAACATCAGCCGCGCCTTGTGCAGCCGTATCGCATTATTCATCATCATGGTTGTTGGTATTTAGCCGCAGTCAATAAAGGCACGTTGAGAGCTTATCGTTTAAGTCGTATTTCTTTGCCCAAAGTGATTGAGAGTGAAAGTTTTGAGTTTGATGCGGCCATTTTAAAGCAGTTAGAAAACGAAGAAAGTATTTGGTTTGGTCAACAAAAACAAGAAGTTATTTTGAGTGTGCATGGTGATGTGGCCTTACATTTTAAACAGCGTCAGCTTTTGCCCGAGCAGCAAGTGGTTAAAGCCTTAGATGATGGTGGGTTGTTAGTTTCGAGCAGAATTACTCACATTACACAAATTTTACCGTTAGTGAGGTATTGGATTCCCCATTTAAAAATTGTGAATCCCGAAAGTTTGCAGCAGCAACTTGAGAGTGAGTTAAAAGGGTATTTGGGGTGAGACGATGATTAAACCACAAGCGATGAAATTGAAATGTGTTAAATGTTTGGCCACTACCATTATTACGCCAAAAAGTGATGCGGTCATTGTGCCATGTTGTAAAAAATGTGGAGGAGAGAGGGAGGTGGTGGGGAG
>Ga0209599_10001188_pt1 | contig 13063 bp, 9 predicted proteins | sample Shrwel_input2_FT_FD_187534 | JGI IMG/M metagenome (GOLD analysis project Ga0209599, IMG submission 187534) | Subsurface microbial communities from deep shales in Ohio, USA - Utica-3 well 1 S input2 FT (SPAdes) (version 2) ... | reverse complement strand
TTATTGCTGAGCATGGCGGCAATCAGCACAACCACCGCAGTGGTCAGATCAGTGTCTATGGTCAGGAAAGCAACCCGACCACATGGAGACTCGCGGCGATGAATATGGCGATTCGCGGGATTGATTTTAATTTTGGTGGTATGCCTGCCGATACCATGCTGAATGATCTGCACCCCGATCTGCGTGCCGATTATGTGATGGCCAATCCACCGTTCAACATCAAAGAGTGGTGGAACGCCAAACTCGAAAACGACCCACGTTGGATGGTCGGTACACCACCGCAGGGCAATGCCAACTTTGCATGGTTGCAGCACATGTTGTACCACCTTGCGCCGACCGGCAGTATGGCGCTGCTGCTGGCCAATGGGTCGATGAGCAGTAACACCAACAACGAGGGCGAGATTCGCAAGCGCTTGGTTGAGGATGACTATGTGGAGTGTATGGTAGCGCTACCCGGTCAGTTGTTTACTAACACGCAGATTCCTGCCTGTATTTGGTTTTTAACCCGTGATAAGGCCAACGGTTTTAACCTGAATAAGAAAAAACGTGATCGTCGCGGTGAGTTTTTGTTTATTGATGCGCGGCAGCTTGGTTATATGAAAGATCGGGTATTGCGCGACTTTACCCTAGAGGATGTGAAGCGGGTAGCAGATACCTATCATGCTTGGCAGCATGGTGAGGACTACGAGGATGTGGCGGGGTTCTGCTACTCGGCCAGTCTTGCCGATGTGCGTAAGCATGAGCATGTGTTGACGCCGGGGCGTTATGTTGGGGCGGAAGCGCAAGAGGAAGATGGCGAGGTGTTTGCCGATAAGATGGCACGGCTGACGGCGCAGTTGGCGGAGCAATTTGCACAGAGTGCGGCACTCGAAGGCGAGATTAAGAAGAATTTGAAGGGGTTGGGTTATGCAGTCTGAGTCTCTACACCAAATCACCAAAGGTGATTCAGCCTCGCATTTTCACAAAATTCGTCTTGGTGATGCTTTGTCATTTGTTGTCGATAACCGAGGTAAAACGCCTCCATTGGATGACAAAGGCACCCACGATTTACTCGAAATCAACGCTATTGTCGGTCAAAAAAAATTTCCAAATTTCGAGTTGGTTTCAAAGAGAGTCAATTCAGGAGTCTATGAAAGCTGGTTCAGAAAAGGGCATCCAAAAGTTGGAGATGTGCTTTTTTCAACGGTAGGCTCTATTGCAGAAGTTGCCTATGTTGCCGAAGAGAGAGGCTGTATTGCTCAAAATCTCGTAGCACTCAGGCCAAAAGCAGACGTGCTGGACGGTGAGTTTTTGTATTATACGCTAAGCTCTTTCGTAGTTAAGCAGCGAATTATTTCATTAGATATAAGCTCAGTGCAGCCCAGTATAAAATTGCCACATTTAATGGACTTTGAAATTGAGTTACCACCAATTTCGTCTCAAGTGAAGATAGCAAGCTTTCTGGGAAAGCTCGACGACAAAATCGCGCTCAACCGCCAAATCAACCAAACCCTAGAAGCGATGGCACAAGCCATTTTTAAATCATGGTTTGTGGACTTCGACCCCGTAAAGGCCAAGATTGCCGCGATTGAAGCAGGGCAAGACCCGCTACGCGCCGCGATGAGCGCGATCAGTGGCAAAAATGACGTTGAGCTAGACGCGATGCCATCCCTACAATATGACGAGCTGGCAGCAACGGCGGCGCTGTTTCCAGAGGAGCTGGTGGAGAGTGAGCTGGGGGACGTGCCGAAGGGATGGGAAATTTCAAAGATTGAAAAGATATTAGAACGACTCTCCTCGAAGACACGATACACAAAAGATCAGGTTTTAGAGATTGGAGTAACCCCTGTATTTGAGCAAGGTGCTTCTATAGTTATGGGCTATCACAACGGCGTAGCCGTCTATCATGCCAGTTTAGAGGATCCGATATTCATTTTCGGTGACCACACATGTATCACCCGCATTTCCTATCAGCCATTTGATATTTCACAAAATGTAATTCCACTAAAAGGCAAAAACTATCCTACTAGTTGGGTATATTACTCAATTAGAGAAAAGCAGAAATTTCAAGAATACCGTAGGCACTGGATGGAGTTGGTTTCAAAAGATGTAGTGGTCGCAACTACTGATATCTGTTTTGAGTTCTCAAGAAAAATTGTGAGTTTGCATGTGCTGCTAGAGGCGAATGAGCGACAAATACAAAGTTTACAAGAGCTCCGAGATACCCTGCTTCCCAAACTCCTTTCTGGTGAGCTGTCGGTGTCTTCTCCATCAGGTTTGACTGAATCTATGGCGGGGATCTAATGGACATTAAAAAAAATATCGATAGCGACTCAGTAGTGGACAGCGTAGAAAAAGCATTGCAGTCTAACTATGAGTCCCATAGCAGTTTCAACAGTGTTTTGGATGAACTTCAGTCAAATATAGAGATCGTAAGTCTCAAAGATTCTGCACATAAATATGGTTATACCCCTAGTGAAGTGTTGTACTGGGTGGATAGAAAAGCTTACGGTGATGAGTTGGATAGTTGGCAAGGAGTTTGTCAGCTTGAAAAACACCAAGAGGCAATGGCTTTTTTGAAGAGAACCAAGCAAGAATCGATTTTCAATGATCTGGTTGATGCCATCAGAGTTGGTAGAATTGTACCATTTTTTGGTGCAGGACTTTCCAAGTCTTATGGATATCCCATGTGGGGAGAAGCACTAAAAAAACTTGCCGAAAAAATCGACTGCACTATAGATGATCACTTAGAAATTTTTGACTACTTAGGGGCTGCACAAGCTCTATACGATCATTCATCTGATGAATTTCATAATTTTATTAGGACAGAGTTTCGGCAACGCTCCATCGGCTCAAGAGAGCTAGGTGTGGTGTCGTTGTTGCCACAGCTTGTTCGAGGTTGTGTCATCACAACAAACTTTGACTCTATTATTGAAGATGTGCTTAAGGAAAAAGGTCATTCGTTGGATGCCTATATTCATGGAGCACAGGAAGGTCATAATTTTTTTCAAAAGCTGATTAGAAATGAACGCTGTATATTAAAACTGCATGGTGATGCAGGACATGACAAGACGTATATATTCACGATGCAAAAATATGACGAGGTATATGGCAATCCGATCTGTTTTAAAAAACAGTTGCCCAGAGCGCTTAGACAAATTTTTATTAGTCATTCGCTTTTATTTGTTGGATGTAGTCTTGAGCAAGACAGAACACTCGAATTGTTTCAGTCTGTGGTCGTCGAAGAATCGTTTGAGATACCTGACCACTTCGCGCTTCTGAACGCCCCCACTGACAGTTTGCAAAAACGCGACAAGGAGCGGCGTCTCTTAAAAATGAAAATCCGTCCAATCTGGTACGATGCACCAAATCATGATCATGCGTTATTAGAGAAAATTCTTGCGCTGCTTCTGGCTGTAGCAAACAGAGAGGTTTCATTTTGATAGTAGATCTCGACCAGCTTGTCACTTGGATGGCTTCACCCACAGAAAACGAGCATCTAGAGTTTAAAGAGGCTAAGCAGCAATACGACAACACAAAACTCTTCAAGTATTGTGTGGCTTTAGCAAACGAAGGCGGTGGCTTTTTAATTTTAGGTGTTAGTGACAAGCTGCCCCGTCGAGTTGTCGGTACACAAGCATTCCGTGATATAGGCCTAATTGCTGCAAAAATCCTAGAGGTGCTACGCATTCGTGTGGATATACACGAATTGGATCATCCGGATGGACGTGTGCTGGTTTTTGAAATTCCACCAAGACCAGCAGCAACGCCATTACACCTAGATGGGTCATACTGGATGCGAGCTGGTGAAGACCTCGTACCAATGACACCTGATCGCCTGAAAAAAATCTTGGCAGAGGTGGGGGATGACTGGTTTGAAAGGGTCGCACGCAATAATTCAACCCCTGACGAGGTGGTGGCGCTGTTAGACACACAATCCTATTTTGATTTGATGCAGTTGCCGTATCCGACAACACGAGAGGCGGTATTAGAGCGGCTGGAACAAGAGCGCCTTATCAAAAAGAGTCGCCAAGGCTGGGCAATTAAGAACATAACTGCAATTTTATTTGCTAAGCGCTTGGACTCATTTTCTCCAGAGCTTGCGCGTAAGGCTCCTAGAGTTGTGATTTATGAAGGTGTGAACAAATTAGTTACGCGTGATGATAAAACAGGGAATAAGGGATACGCTGTCGGTTTTGAAGGGCTGGTTGATTTATTGCATGGCGCTGCTCCAAAAAATCACTTTGTGGAGTTGGTGATCCGAGAAGAAGTCAAAATGTTCCCCCGACAAGCCATTCGTGAGTTAGTCGCAAATGCCTTGGTGCATCAGGATTTCGAAGCCACTGGGCAGTCTGTGATGATCGAAATGTATGCGGATCGATTAGAAATCTCCAATCCGGGGCTGCCGCCCATTAAGGTTGAGCGATTTATTGATGAGTTTCGTTCACGTAACGAAAGATTGGCAGAACTGATGCGTCGTATGCGCATATGCGAAGAAAAGGGCAGCGGAATTGACAAAGTTGTTAATCTAGCCGAGGCGTATCAGCTTCCCGCTCCTGATTTTCGTATTAGTGAAACCCGTACCACTGCAGTATTGTTTGCTCATCAAGATTTTGCGAACATGAGTAAGTCTGACCGTACTCGAGCATGTTACCAACATTGCTGTCTAAAATATGTCAGTAACCAGCGCATGTCCAACCAAAGCCTAAGAGAGCGTTTTCGGTTACCCGAGTCAAAAACCGCAACAGCATCCTTAGTTATTTCAGCCACAAAAGAGGCTAATTTGATTAAGCTGGATGAATCTGACAGCACGTCCACGCGATATGCTCGTTATCTGCCTTTTTGGGCGTAAAAGTGCTTTAACGCAAAACCATTTCGAGTGGTTTTTTTGGTAAAAATTGTTATTTATCAGTGTTAAAAGTGCTTTAATGCAAACCTTTTTACGCGATCTTTGGATGAGAAAAGGATATCACATGCTCACCGAACAACAACTCGAAGACCTTTGCCTGACATGGTTTGAAAACACAGGTTGGCAAGTGGTCAAAGGCGGCGATATTGCACCGGATAGCGACCAGCCCGCCCGTACCGACTACCGCCAAGTGTGGTTACAAGACCACCTGCTAGACGCTATGGCGCGGATTAACCCAGACATCCCGCGCAGTGCGCTTGAACAAGCCCTACAGACGCTGAAGGCTATCAATGACCCACAGCCGATTGTGCGCAACCGCCGCATTCATAAGCTGCTGCGCAGTGGCATTACCGTCGATGTGGTGGTGAACGACCACAAGCAACAAGAACTGGTACAACTGATCGACTTTAAGACCCCCAGCAATAACCAGTTTTTAGTGGTCAACCAGTTTACCGTGCAAGGCACAAAGCAACCGCGACGGCCTGATCTGGTGGCGTTTATCAATGGCCTACCGCTGGCCGTGATCGAGCTAAAAAATCCCGCCGATGAAAATACCGACGTGTGGGATGCGTTCAACCAGCTACAAACCTATAAAGACGAGATCGCCGATTTATTTGATACCAATGTTGCACTGGTGGTCAGCGATGGTATCACCGCACGGGTTGGCTCCATGACCGCCGATGCTGAGCGGATGCTACCGTGGCGTACCGTGACCGATGAAAACGACCGCCCACGCCTGTCTTGGGAACTGGAAACCGTAGTGCGCGGGTTTTTTAAGCCTGAGTTATTTTTGGATTACTTACGCTATTTTGTGCTGTTTGAACAAGACAGCGACCAGATCATCAAAAAAGTGGCGGCCTATCATCAGTTTCATGCGGTGCGTGAAGCAGTACGGGCAACCGTCATCGCCGCCGACGTGCCAGACCTGCCAGCAGCAGAAGTGCAGGCCGAGCGTGCTGTGTACGGCAAACAAGTCAAAGCAGGCTCACGCAAGGCCGGTGTGGTGTGGCATACCCAAGGCTCTGGTAAAAGCATCACCATGGCCTGCTATGCGGGCAAGCTGTTGCAACAGCCTGAGATGAAAAATCCCACCATCGTGGTGGTCACCGACCGCAACGATTTAGATGGTCAGTTATTTGCCACGTTTTGCGCTGCACAAGACTTGCTCAATACTGTGCCGGTGCAAGCGGGTAGCCGCGATGAATTGCGTGACATACTGGCCTCCAAGCAAGCGGGCGGTATTGTCTTTACCACCATTCAAAAGTTTGCCCTACTGGAGGGTGAGCTTGAGCATCCAAGATTGTCTGATCGCCACAATATCGTGGTCATGTCTGATGAAGCCCACCGCAGCCAATACGGCACAAAAGGACGGCTGGACGAAAAGACCGGCCAATATGTATTTGGTTATGCCAAGCACCTGCGCGATAGCCTGAAAAATGCCACGTTTATTGGTTTCACCGGTACACCGATTGCCCAAGAAGACAAAGACACGCAAGCGGTGTTTGGTGGCTATGTCAGCATTTATGACATTCAAGACGCGGTGGACGATGGCGCAACCGTACCTATTTTTTATGAAAGCCGCTTGGCCAAGCTGGACATCAAACAAGCCGAAATCGATGCGCTGAATGCCGAAGTGGATGAAGTGGTTGAGGATGAAGAAGACCTTGCTACCCGTGAACAAACCAAAAGCCAGTGGGCAGCCTTAGAAAAGTTGGTCGGCACGAAAGATCGGATTGAGCAGATCGCACAAGATTTGGTGAATCACTTTGAAACGCGCACGGCAGCACTCGACGGCAAGGCCATGATCGTCTGTATGAGTCGTGACATCTGTGCGCAGTTGTATGAAGCGATTGTTAAAATTCGCCCTGACTGGCACAACGATGACCCTGAAGAAGGTGTGATCAAGGTGGTGATGACCGGTTCGGCAGCAGATAAGCCAGCATTGCAACCGCACCTGTACCCACAGAAGGTCAAAAAGCGCCTCGAAAAACGCTTTAAGGATGTAAAAGATCCACTCAAGCTGGTGATTGTGCGCGATATGTGGCTCACCGGCTTTGATGCACCCTGCTGCCATACCATGTATATCGACAAGCCGATGAAAGGCCACAACCTGATGCAGGCGATTGCACGGGTTAATCGGGTGTTCAAGAACAAGCCGGGTGGCTTGGTGGTGGATTACATCGGTATCGGCAATGAGCTTAAGGCCGCGCTGAAAACCTATACAGAGTCGCAAGGCAAAGGTGACCCAACCCACAACGCAGCGGAAGCACTGAGTATCTTGCTAGAAAAGCTGGATATTTTGCGCGGCATGATGCACGACTGCGACTACAGTGCCTTTGAAACCCAAGCCCTAGCACTGCTGATCCCGTGCGCCAATCATATCTTGGGACTAGACAAGGGCAAACAACGCTTTTTGGACGTGATGGCTGCACTATCAAAAGCCTATTCGCTGTGCAGTACGCTGGATGCGGCCATTGGCTTGCGTAAAGAAATCGCATTTTTTTCTGCAATCAAGGCGGTGATCAGTAAATCCACCAGTGTGGACAAAAAACGCAGTGATCAAGACAAAAACAGTGCGCTCAAGCAGATTTTGGACAATGCGATTGTTGCCAATGGTGTGGAGGATATCTTCACTCTTGCAGGCTTGAGCCAGCCCAATATCGGTCTATTGTCGGATGAGTTTTTGGAAGAAGTCCGCCAAATGCCAACACGGAATTTTGCGGTAGAGCTGCTGGAAAAGCTGATTCGTGACGGCATCAAGGCGCATTCACGCAACAACGTCGTACAAGAACGCAAATATGGTGATCGTCTGCTGGAGACTCTCCGCAAATATCACAACCGAGGGATTGAAACTGCTCAGGTGATTGAAGAGCTGATTGAGATGGCCAAGCAGTTTCAGGCAGCCTTACAGCGTGAAGAAGCACTGGGGCTGAAGCCGGATGAAATCGCGTTTTATGATGCGCTGGCCAACAATGAAAGTGCTGTGCGCGAGCTGGGCGACGAGGTGCTGAAAAAAATCGCAATTGAGGTCACGGAAAAGCTCAAAGCCAGTACCACGGTCGATTGGCAAGTGCGTGAGAGTGTACGGGCGAAGCTGCGAATCTTGGTACGGCGCACACTGCAAAAATGGAAGTATCCACCAGACCAACAGCCTGATGCTGTGGATTTGGTGCTGAAGCAGGCCGAAACCCTGTCAGATGGTTGGAGCCGGTAACCGTCAAGGAGCATTCGAATGCACGACCCAGTCCTATACACCATCACCGCCATACTTGCCCACGATGATCTACCCACCCCGATGAAGGAGGGGTGGTCATCCTCATTTGGTAGCGCATTTTTAGATTATGTTGGGGACAACCCGCAGGTCACTAGATACATGTCCTTAAACGGTCGTGTCTGCCAAAAGTGCGTGTTTATTGGTAGTCAGGGATTGGCCGAACAGTTTGCTGTGTGGATGCAGACCAAGCTAGACCACAAAAAACGTCCAATCACGGTGAGTGTGCGTCGTGTCAAATCCACCGATCTCAATTACCGTCGAAAAACTGCTGTAGCCGAAGCACAGGCGAATGATGCCAAGATTCTGGAGTTGATGGCCGAGGGATAGGGGCTATATATGTTCTCAACATCAAAAGTTACGGAGTGAGGTTCACAATGTTCACGCCTGTTTTGCAAAGCGTTTGCATCGTTTTTGCAATTACGTTTGCAATTACGTTTGCAATTTTTGCATGATCTGGTTTTTGCAAAATATAGCCGTTTGCAACATTTGCAATTTGTTTTGCAAAGCTTTTGCAATTTTTGCAATAACAGCATAACCAATGTCGGTTGCTGGGTAGTCACGACCCATACCTGACGGCGATTAATTGCAGCATTGGACTGCTGTGGTACTATCGATTTCTAAGCCACTGCTAAGGCTGGATAGGGCAACCCTTTTTCGGAAGAAGTCCCCCCAGAGGTACTAGCAGTGGTTTTTTCAATTTAAAAAAGTGGCCGCACAACACTTAGCCAGCATTGGAACGCACAAAAACAAACTATATTCGCTTGATCAAAATAGCCGTATTACCCGATACGGAATGATCCACATGAGCCAGTCAACACCCAACGACGCACCACTCACACAAGTGCAACTCCTTGTCCAACTCAAACAGGACGGCGCAACACCGGAACAGATCAAGGCTGAAATCAAGAAAATCAAAGCTGACGAGCTTGCCCTTGCTGAAAAACAGGCAGGCCAAGCGGTCGCCAGCCGTGTGTTATCGCCTGAGTCCACCAACGCGCTGGTGATTCAAGCGTTTGGCAGTACCGTTACTCAGAAGTACGCCGACCACGAACAAACCCAGTTTGAGCTCCAGCAACAGATCGAAGCCCTAAAAGGCGATTCACCGCTTGAACGTGCCGAGCGGCTATTGATCAGTCAGGCTGAATCGCTCAATGCCATCTTTTGTGAGATGTCACAACGCGCCGCCATTAAAAGCAGCATTCGTGAGCAAGAGTCACTGATGCGCTTGGCACTCAAGGCACAGTCACAATGCCGTAGCACCCTCGACACGCTGGCCTGTCTGAAGCAGCCCTCGGTGATCTTTGCCAAGACCGCCAACATTGCCCAACACCAACAGGTCAACCAAGCGACCAATCAACAAATCTGCCAGCCGGTTGCGCAACAGCCTGATCCGCATTCACACCCAACCAGCGTACAGCCGCCGATTCACGGTACAGCCAGCACCGTCCCTGCCGCGATCAGCCAACAGGCGCAAACAGCCTTACCGATCCAAACCGTTTTGGCCGAATCCATACCGACCGGCAGGGTGAAAAACGCAGTGAACACAGCGTGCTGAATATAGTTTGTTTTGGCATGAATTTTTTCGAAAACGTGGAGATTTTGAATCATGAGCAGTAAAGACTGGTGGACAAACGAGCGTCGGCAGGCACAGCGCGAACGAATTAACCATATTAAACCGTGGCTTAAATCAACGGGCGCAATCACGGCTCAGGGTAAGGCGGTGATCAGTATGAATGCCTTTAAGGGTAAAAGCCGTGACGAAACTGTTGAATTGGTCGAGGCAGCCCAAAAACGCCTTGAGCGGTTACAGCGCCGCCAATTGAAGGCATTGGAGGCGTTAGGGGTGGACACACAGGCACTCCAAAATAGCCATAGAGGTGAGTCGTGAATACAGCGCCGCCAATAACACAGCAACGACAGCATGGCTTACAAGCTGACAGCCTAGGCTTCTTGGTCGGGCAACGTCGCCTTGAACGCACGGCCAGCAATATCCACCAAGACACGCAGGAAATGGTGCGCTTGCTGAAGGGCATGATGCAACACCGCGTATTGAATCCGCCGGATAACCAAGTGCAAGGCTTGGCGGCGGCAATTGCCATGGCACAGCGACGACCAACCATCGAGATCGTCAACGCCATACGCGAGTTAAGAACAACTGATTCAATCCCACCGATTGCCATGCGGCCAACCCGTGATATTGGAGGGGCCAATAGCCCACGTGCTGACCTGTTACCGATACCACCACTGTCTACTCGACCAACACTGGATGTCCGTAGCCATAACGATTTACCGCGTCGTGATGTCCAGCCAATTACTGAAGCCAGTACAGCTACGCTAAATGCACCAACACCAACACCAACACCAACAGCAGCACCAACACCAACACCAACAGCCGCAAGTAATACATCGGCTACGGTGGCTGATACTGCTGTTATACCGAATGCAGTACCTCAGCATACCGATGTACTACCCCGTGGTACGAATGGCAGGTCTGAGGGTGGCGGTGACTCTAAGCCGTGGTTCGATAAGTTTAAGAATGCGGTATCCGGTGGCGTATCTACGGGTATGGCTGATACACAAGGCGTAGACCCCACAGTTGACGCGATCAATGAATTAAGCGGGTTGATGTCACCAGTCAAGAAGGCGGCTGGATTCGCGTTTAAGCCTATCTCTATGCTGATGAAGCGTAACAAACGCAGTGAACCGTTACCCGCTGATCAAGAACGCCACAACCGTGAGGAACGTAAGTTTTGGGGGCGGTTGGTTGATGCTGTACGAGCTCAGGGCAATGGCAATGCAAATTGGGCGGCTAAGTTGGGCGGTTTGGTCATTGCCGGTGCTATGGCGGCATTGCGGCGCATTCCGTGGGTAGCGGCGGGTATCTTGGCTTGGGAAGCGGGACAGGCTGCGGGTGGCAAGGTCAATGAGGCGTTAGAGGGTACGACGGTCGGTGATGCTATTGGGGAGCTGAGTACGGTTGTTGCGGCGGCGGCTGGTAGTCAAGAAGCTATTGATGCACTGAATACCGTACCAGAGGGTCAGAGTGCAACAAATGGCGATGGTAGTAGTAACGTCGGAAAAATGGGGGCGTGGAATCGCTTTGGTAATTGGGTTGGCCGCACGCTGGTTCAAAAGCCTTTGAATTGGGTGAATGAGGCGTTAGGTGGTAGTCCTGATTACTTTACTGATAGCAGTGCAACTGGTGCGGGTGGTCAAGCCGCTGTAGACAGCAACAGTCGTTTAGGGGCGTTTGCTGGAGTCGCTGATGCTGTCGGGTTTGGCGAGGGTGACTACAACTCAGTAAATCGCGGTGCAGACCCAAGAACAGGCAAAAGCTACGGTTCAACAAAAGCCAATCTTAGCGAGATGACGATCAACCAAGTTTTAGCGCGTAACAAAAAGCCGTTTGGTGATCCAGATCGAATGAATGCGGTCGGCAAGTATCAGATTATTGCATCAACCATGAAAGGCTTGGTGTCAAAAATGGGACTTACAGGCGAGGAAAAACTAACGCCTGAAATGCAAGACCGGCTATTTATGGCATTGATGCCCAAGGCCACAACGGATTATGTCTCTGGTCGTTCCACGGATAGAAATACTGCAATAACTGGACTTGCCAAAGAATACGCCTCTATTGGTGTACCTGTTGATATGAAAGGGCATGTTCAAAATGTTCGTGCTGGACAGAGTTTTTATCAGGGGTATGGCGGCAATAAAGCCAATCCTCAGTCTTTATCCAAAGTTGCAGCCGCGCTCGATGGGGCAAGAGCGCAAACAGTTGGCAAGCCTACGCAACCCGCCACACCAGCCAAGTTACCGGACACATCGCAGGGATTGGCTGAATATGCTGAGATACAACCAGCCCCCGCTGTCACCGTGCCAGTACCCGCGCCTATACCTGCCAGCAACACCCAAAGCATGATCAGGCCAGCGGCGCAGGTGATGTCTTTGCCAATCAGTGCATCGAGTATTCGCCAAGCACCAAACCTGCCAGTGCCGCAGCCTATGCCCAAAGTGAGGGAGCAGATCAGTAGTCCAGCCCCGCAAGTGGTGACAATCGCACAGTCTGCCGACAATATCAGTCAAAACGTAGGTGATCGGGCAATAGCCCATGCTGTCACGGGTGGGCTGGGTATGCGGGGATGGGAGCAGGGGTAGTATTTGAAGACCGGCAAGTTCACGGAAGTTATGCCAATACAGGCACAGAGCTAACCCTTGACGGTCTGCTATAGATATTAGAACGAATCACTGGAGCTGTCACGCTTACCGCAGCGGAAGGTGGGTGATCTTCCCATTGACCAGCCGAATTTTTGAAACAAGTACCCCTTTTTTGTAGTGCAGACGGGTTTTACTACCATCGGCATTTACTTTCCATACAGAATGCGCGGCTGGCGGCTTGTTTCTGTAAAGAATCTCCATTGCTTCACGAAAAGACTCAATGAGTTGCTCCCCAAATGTTTTGGCTTTTTTTGGCATCAGACTTACCTGCGCTTCACTGGATCAGAAAAATAAATAGCCCTACTTTTCGACCCCGCGATAAGTAATGAACTTCGAGGTTTCAAAGTAAGGCTGTAGAGCCCGTTCACACGTTCCTCGTGGGCTGAAGGTGCAAGCACCCAAGCGAGAGGTCAGAGCAAAACAGGATCTCACTGGATTAAGCCAGACCGCAGAAGCGCTGTCAAATCGATCAATTTTCCCCTGCGAGGGTATGATATGAGTCGATATGGTATGAGTGCGCTTGTATGCAGGCCAATCGTCACACTTCGTCACGTTTCCGTCACGCAGCGTCACGCCAACCGTCACACTTCGTCACGTTTCCATCACGCAGCGTCACGCTGACCGTCACGTTACTGGTTGAATGTAGCGCATGGCCAGCCTGTCAGACGGACTTCAATCCAGTC
>Ga0209599_10001184_pt1 | contig 13099 bp, 10 predicted proteins | sample Shrwel_input2_FT_FD_187534 | JGI IMG/M metagenome (GOLD analysis project Ga0209599, IMG submission 187534) | Subsurface microbial communities from deep shales in Ohio, USA - Utica-3 well 1 S input2 FT (SPAdes) (version 2) ... | reverse complement strand
CTTAGTGGAACGGCATCCGATGGTTGCTGCTTTACTGTGGGATGGTTTGCGGCGGGCGGCACTGGATCCCCAGTTACAAAACTGGTTACCACAAAGAATGCAATTGCAGTTTCAACCTGCGGCGCAGGCGCTCAGTCAACTGGCGGCGCCAGATGTGGTATACCTGGATCCGATGTTTCCGGCCCGGGAGAAATCGGCGCTGGTGAAAAAAGAAATGCGGGCTTTTCATGACGTGGTGGGGGCTGATACCGATGCTGATGCTCTGTGGGCACAGGCCTATGCGCTGGCGCAAAAACGGGTGGTGGTGAAAAGGCCTGGTTATGCCGGTTATCTGGCCGGTCAGCAACCAACGATGAGTATTGAAGGTAAAAACAACAGGTTTGATGTCTATGTGAAAGCAGCCATCTAACCTAAAACAGGAGTGACAGATGATTCAAGTCGGTGAAAAATTACCGGATGTCAGTTTTCAGCGGTTGACTGATAATGGGGTGGTCTCATTAACCAGCAAAGAAATTTTCAGTGGCGAAACTGTGGTGTTATTTGGCCTGCCAGGTGCATTTACGCCAACCTGTAGCGCTGCGCATTTACCCGGTTATATTGCGCTGGCTGAGCAATTTTTTCAGCAAGGGGTCGACCGGATTATTTGTACTTCGGTCAATGATGCTTATGTGATGGACGCCTGGGCTAAACAGCAACAAGCCGGTGATTTATTGCTGCTGGCTGATGGTGCTGCCAGTTTTGCCAGTGCTTGTGGTCTGAGTGTCGACAGCGGCGAGTTTGGTGGTGTGCGTTCGATGCGTTATGCCATGATCGTGGAAGACGGTGTGGTGCAATTGCTGCACGTCGATGCACCAAAAACCTTTGAACAGACCAAAGCCGAAGTGCTGTTGCAAGCCGTGATTGACTGGCAGGCAGCCCGTTAAGTGTAGTTTGTGATCTGCTTGAGCCACCAGGTCAGCAACAGGCGCTGCTGACCTGAACTGTTTTTATAAAACGCATAGACCCGACCTTATGCACTGTTACCCCTGCCAATATAAAAACAGTTCATTTGTTGTTTTTTCATCCGAAATAACTATATCAAAGCCATTTTTTTTGTTAGAAAGGAGCTTAGGCCTGATTATGACAGCGTTGTCATGAAGTTTCAGTTCAGGCTCAGCGCAGATTGTTGAAGTGACGGAGTCGAGATGAAATTAAAACAACAAGTCAAACTTACTGCTGGTGTGATATTGCTGGCCTTATTGGTAATGGTGCTGGTCGGTTTATCGGGTAGCAGAATGGCATCGATGACCGACAATAAAGCCCGCATCGAACAACTTTTTCTCAGTGCATACAGTGTGCTGACTGAATTTGAAAAAATGGCGGCGGATGGTGTGGTCAGCGATGAGCAGGCCAAGGCCATGGCGACGCGGGTGCTGCGCAATAACCTTTATAAAGAGAATGAATATGTCTATGTGGCTGACGACAAAATGATCTTTGTTGCGACGCCGCTGGATCCGCAGCTGCATGGCACCAGTTTTGATGAATTTAAAGACGCATCAGGTCATAGTGTCGGTGACATTTTACGCAAGGCGGTGGCTAAAACGCCCGGTCAAGTGGCTGAGTATGATTGGGATTCAGAGCGCGATGGTAAGGTGGTGGATCTGACGTCTATTGCCAGACAGAGTCCGCGTTGGGGTTGGTTTGTCGGCACCGGGATCAGCCACGCTGAAGTGGATGAACGTTTCTGGCGGACCGCAGGTTGGGAGCTGGCGATCTGTTTAGTGCTGGCAGCTGTGGCCATCGGGGTGCTGTTCCAGTTTACCCGCAATTTATACCGGCTGATTGGCGATGAACCGGCCACAGTCCGCAGTTTTGCGCTGGCAGTGGCAGATGGTAAGTTGAGTCAGCGCCAGCAACAGAGTAAATACCGCGACAGTATTGATGATGCGATGGCCCAGATGCAAAATGCTCTGTTTCAGATGGTCAACAGTTGTGAGCAGGCGGTTCGTCAGCTCAGTTCCACTGCGGGCGAAGCTGATCAACGTTCACATCAAGTGGATACGCTGGTCAGTTCGCAACAGCAGGAAACAGAGCTGGTGGCGGCTGCCACCCATCAACTGACTCAATCCGCTCATTCTGTGCTCAGTAGTGCCGAAGAAGCCGTGGCGGCCACGCACAGTGCAGATTCACAAGGCAAACAAGCGACCCAAGTGATGGCGGCAGTGGTGGCTACTATTGATGATCTGGCGCAGGATATTGATCAGGCGCATCAGGTGGTACAGCACCTGGATGGTGATGTGGTGCAGATTGCCTCAGTGCTGGAAGTGATTCGTTCTATTGCCGAACAAACCAATTTACTGGCGCTCAATGCAGCCATCGAAGCGGCGCGGGCTGGCGAACAAGGCCGTGGTTTTGCGGTGGTTGCTGATGAAGTGCGGCAACTGGCCTTTCGCTCGCAGCAAAGTACCGCTCAAATTCAGCAGATGATCGAGCGGCTGCAACAAGGCTCAAAAAATGCCATGACGGCGATGAGTCAGAGCCGGCAACTGAGCGACAGTGCTGTTGAACAGACCCGCGGCAGTGCGGTGTTATTGCAAAAAATTGCTGATCAGCTCAGCACTATTTCCAATCATAACCGCCAGATCGCGCTGGCCGCATCTGAGCAATCCACAGTCGGGGAAGATATTTCCCGCCGTATCGTGCGGATTGCCGGTTTATCCGCCGAGACCCGTCAGCATACTCAGCAAAATCATGGGGTGAATCAGCAGCTGACCCAGTTGGCGGCGCAGCTGGCTGCCTTACTGCAAAAATTTGAATTAACCCGCTAACCGCAGCTGCCGGCTTTGTGGTGGGATAGCCAGCTGCTTAGCTGGCTTTGCCTGATAATTCAACAATCTGCTTTGAAATTGTGCATTCAAATCAATTTCTGGTGAAATCTTCGGGTCTGACCTTGCCTTCGTCTGATTAACGCTAATACTTGGCTTAACTTAGTTTGTCGTCAGGGCGACATTGCCCTGGCCCAGTTTAGGTTCAATCAACAGCTCCCTATGAGGTTATTATGAAAAAGAAAATTGCTTTGTTGTCTTCCGTTGCTATGGCTCTGGTGCTGACTGCTGGTTCACCTGCAGTGATGGCAGAAGAGCAGTGGGCAACATCTTTGTGTGAATATACAAAAGCGGATGATAAAAACCGCATCCGTAAATTGCTGTCTGATAACAAAATTAACGTGCGTAAGATTTACGACAAAGTGCAATGTAACGGCGATTCGCTGATTAAATTCGCCATGCGTAGCGACGCTTATGAAGTTGGTTCTTTTTATGTTAAACAGATGCCAGCCAAGGCATTAGTGGCTGAAGATCTGGAAGCCTGGGCCAATAGCAATAACCTGGGACAATCTTCCTTAATCAACGATATCAAAGCCCGGATTGGTCAGGATTAATTTTTCTGCCGCGAACCACAGCGCAGTCTCACTGCGCTGTGGTTGTCTTCACAGTGTTTTGGCTAATAACCTGCCGCCTGACCATCTTTGCGTGATTCAGAGGCGCCATAATAAACCCCCTGTACCCAGTCCTTTTTAATCGCCTGATAGCCACCGTAACCACCTAATCCATAACGGATATCATGGCCTTTTTGCTGTAGTTGCTGAATCGTCTGATAAGGCACACCCCGTTCTACTTCGGTATAACCACCATTTTTCAGGTACATTTGCGTGCCATCGGTCGGTTCGGTATTGCCCAGATGCTGCCAGCGCGCCGCGTCACCTGCTTCCTGGATGTTCATGCCGTAATCGAGCATATTGACAATAATCTGTACATGCCCCTGCGGTTGCATCGCACCCCCCATCACGCCAAAACTGAGAAATGGCTGGCCATCTTTGGTGATAAAAGCCGGAATGATGGTATTAAAGGCCCGTTTGCCTGGAGCATAAGCATTGGCGTGCTGCGCATCCAGCGAAAACATCTGGCCGCGATCCTGGAAACCAAAACCCAGCCCGGGCACGACAACGCCCGATCCCATCCCCCGGTAGTTGGATTGGATCAGCGACACCATATTGCCGTCTTGATCGGCCGTGGTCAGATAAATAGTATCGCCCTGATACAGGTGCGGGTTGCCGGCGTCGACCCGCTGCGCTGCCCGATCGGTAATCAGTTTAGCCCGCTCTTTGCCATAGGCTTCCGAGATCAGGCCCTGCACAGGGATGTTGGCAAAAGCCGGGTCGGCATAAAATTTGGCTCTGTCTTCAAACGCCAGTTTTTTCGCTTCAATCAGCGTATGCAGGCTGGCCGCGCTATTAAAACCCATAGCGGCTAAATCAAAATTTTTCAGGATCTGCAGCATTTGCAAGGCGGCAATACCCTGACCATTGGGTGGCAGTTCCCAGACATCATAACCGCGGTAATTGACTGAAACCGGCTCAACCCATTCCGATTTGTGGCTGGCAAAATCTTCATACCGCAGATAACCGCCTTCCTTTTGCATAAAAGCATCAATCTGGCGGGCAATCACACCCTGATAAAAGGCATCCCGGCCCTCTGTCGCCAACAGTTTTAAGGTATTGGCCAGGGCCGGATTTTTAAAGATTTCACCCTTGGCCGGAGCTTTGCCATTGATGGTAAAAGTACCAACAAAATCACCTGGTTGCGGCGACAGCTTGGGCACTGAAAGCGCCCAGTAATAGGCGATGAGCTCTGAGACCGGAAAACCTTGTTCGGCATACTCAATGGTGGGCGCCAGAAGGTCTGCCATCGGCAGTTTGCCGAATTTCTGATGCAGGCTAAACCAGCCGTCGACGGCACCGGGCACACTGATCGGTAGCATGCCATAAGGTGGAATATCGCTGCGGTCCAATTTTTTCACTGCAGCCTGCATTTGGCGCAGCGTGAGCCCTTTGGGCGAGCGGCCAGCGCCATTGAGGCCATAGAGTTTTTTATCCCGGGCTGACCAGACCATAGCGTATAAATCGCCACCTATGCCATTGCCGGTTGGCTCCATTAAACCCAGCGCGGCATTGGCAGCAATAGCGGCATCAATGGCGTTGCCACCTTTTTTCATCACATCCAGCGCAATTTGGGTGGCCAGCGGTTGGCTGGTGGCCGCCATGGCTTTGGTCGCTATCACTTCAGAACGACTGGCAAAATCATGACCTGTCACCCGGTCATAGCTAGAAACGGACGGCACGACACTGAGTGCGCACAGGCCGCTCAGCAGAAAAATCACAGTGGTTTTTGGCACAAAATATCCCAGCGTTGCAACACAGAATGAGCAATGAAATTAGTCCGAATGCGAAAGCTGCACCAGCGACAAGCGACCAACAGCACTGTCAGTCGGATAGCTGACAGTTCAGTTGCAAGGCTTTCATGGCATGATAAATCTGATTATTTGTTCATCATCTCTGTCTGGAGTTTTTATGAAGTTATCCGCTGTTGCTGCCATCGTCGCTGGCACTCTGCTCAGTGCCTGTAGTAGCACTGTGCCGTTAGATCCGTTGATTGGCGATACCGGCCAGCCATTATCAGCGTTGGCGCAGCGCACTGATGTCACTTATTACCAGCTGGATCTGGAAATTCTGCCGGCAGAGCAGGCGATCCAGGGCGTGGGCCTGACCGAATTTACCGTGCTGCAGAGCACGTCGGCCGCCGAGTTGAAACTCGACAGCCGTTTTAGCATTGATCGCATCACAGTCGATGAACAGGATGCCAGCTACCAGCGGGACGGTGGCATTCTGACGATCGCGCTGGGTAGCGAAAAAGCGGTGGGCAGTAAAGTGAAAGTGGCGGTGCACTATCATGGCAAACCCCATGTGGCGAAAAATGCCCCTTGGGCCGGTGGTTCAGTCTGGAGCAAAACGCCGGATGGACAACCCTGGATTGCCACTGCAGTGCAGGGCGAAGGCTGTGATTTGTTCTGGCCTTGTAAGGATCATTTCAGCGATAAAGCCGACAGTATGCGCATTCGACTGACAGTGCCCAATGCACTGGCGGCTGTCACCAACGGCGTGTTGCAACAAATTACGCCGGTCGCAGGGAACAAACGGCAATACGACTGGCTACTATCGGTGCCTGCCAGTGACTACAACATCGCGCTGAATATTGGTCCTTTTGAACGTATTGTGCAGAATTATCAGGGCATTAATGGCAGCAGCTATCCGATAGAATTCTGGGCGCTAAAAGCCAACGCCGACAAAGCCAGAGCTTTGATCCGCGATGATGTAGTGCATCAACTGGAGTTTTTTGAACGCAAATTAGGGCCATTTCCGTGGGGCAACCAGAAGATGGGGTTAGTGGAAACACCCCATCTGGGCATGGAGCATCAGACCGTCAATGCTTATGGCAAAAACTATAGCCGCGATCCACATGGTTTTGACTGGTTATTACAACATGAGCTGGCGCATGAATGGTTTGGCAACCTGATGACGCATGAGAAACTCAATGATGCCTGGCTGCACGAAGGTTTTGGTCTGTATATGCAGCCGGCTTATGCGCTGGATAAGCTGGGACCTGCCGCCTACAACTATCAGATGTATAAAGCTTATCTGGGGTTACTCAATTGTGATCCTGTGGTGCGCGATGGGGTGGTGACCTCAGATCAGGCCTTTAATCCGGATATTTATGGCAAAGGTGGTTGGGTGCTGCACACCCTGCGTTGGTTGATTGGCGAAGATTTATTCTGGCAAGCCACCCGTGAATTGCTGTACGGCACCAATGACACCCGGCAACTGGCTTATCCGCTGACGCCGCGTTATCGCAATACCAATGATTTTATCCAGATCGTCAACCGCTTAACCGGTAAAGATTATCAGTGGTTATTTGCTGTTTACCTCAAGCAAGCGGCGTTACCAGAGCTGGTGGAACAGCGCACAGCACAAGGCCTGACGCTCAGCTGGCGCACCCCGGCCAAGCTACCGTTCCCGATGCCGGTGCCGGTGCAAATCAACGGCGTCAGTAAGCTGTTGGATTTCAGTCAGGGGCCAGTGACTTTGCCACTGCAAAGCAGCGACAAAGTGTTGATTGACCCTGAGATGAAAGTGCTGAGAATGTTGCCGATCATTGGCAGCTGCGAAGAAATGAAAGCGGCCAAACCGAATAAAAGGACGGATTAACCGCATGTCGGCTGCGATGGCGATTGTCGTTGCAGCCAGCTTGAACATGAAGGGCAGCGCTTAAGTGCGAAGCGCGGCTTTATAAAGGGTTAAATGCTAAGAGCTCACTGCGGTTAAGGCTGTGGCAATTGAAGGCCAGATTTCATCCGCTGCTTGTTGTTCCTCTGCCGACAAGGACTGACCGGATAACACCAACACTTTGCGCTGCACGCCAGCCGCAGTGGCGGCCTGCATATCGGCAGCTTTGTCGCCCAGCATCAGACTTTGCGCCGGATCGATCTGGTATTCCCGCATCGCCTGCAACAGCATGCCCGGCTCAGGTTTACGGCAGTCACAGGCAATATTGTATGGACTCTGACCTTTTTGTGCATGATGCGGGCAATAATAGACGCCATCAATTTTCACACCTTCGGCGGCAAATTGTTGTTTCATCCAACTGGTCAGCAAGGCAAATTGATGTTCAGTGTAATAACCACGGGCAATGCCCGATTGGTTGGTCACCACAATCAGTAAATACCCCAGTTGCTGCAAATGGCGGCAGGCATCAAACACACCATCAATAAAATCAAATTGTTCCGGTTGATACAAATAACCGTGGTCGATATTAATCACCCCATCCCGATCCAGAAACACGGCTTTACGCAGCGCTGTCGCTGCACCATGCTGATGGACGCCTTCAGCTGCGGTGTTTATCGGTTGTTCACAAACTTCACAGCGGGTCATGCTAATTGTTCCTCGACTATCACTTTCTCCAGCATGCTGGTGACGGCTTCGACGCTGATTTGCGCCATAATGTGTTCGCCTTTGACGCGCGTGCCAAACTTCACTTCTGCGGCGGTTTTACCGGTCTGACGTTTCAGTTCAGCATGGTAGGTTTCGACCACGTAATGCCGGTACAAATAAGGGCCGGTCCGCTCAGGATTGCTGTGGCCATACAGACCAATCACCGGCGTGCCCACAGTCACCGCCATATGGGCCGGGCCTGTATCAGGCGCAATCACCACAGTGGCGGCCTGCAACATCGCCAGGAGCTGCTTCAGACTGGTTTTACCGACTAAATCGACGATAGTGCACTGCGCACTTTGCAGAATATCGTCTCTCAGCTGTCGCTCCAGTGGCGTCGGGCCACCGCACAGTAGCACCTGAAACCCCAGATTGCTGGCGTAATCCGCCACTGCGGCGTAGCGCACTGGCAGCCAGTTGCGTTCAGCCTTGGAGGCTGCCGGACAAATCACTAAAAAACGCTGCACTCCCTGCGCCTTAAACGGCGCCAACTGCGCATTGGCAAAATCGATATCAGCCTGACTGAGCGGCATTTGCCACTGCGGTTGCTCGCCTGGCTCGGTTAAAAAGGGCACCCCCAGATGGCGGGCAAAACCGGCAAACCCATCCAGCACATGGGGTTGTGCCTGGGGGGCGATGCGCTCGCGCATAAAGAGCGCGTGCAGCTCTTTAGCCCGGCTCCAGTCAAAACCAATTTTACGTTTGGCCTTGATGACTAAACTGGCCAGATTAGCCCGCAGTGCCACCTGCATATGCAGCAGCACATCAAATTGCCGGCCTTGCAGCTTGTGGGCTAAATCAGCATAAGCTTTCAGACCCAGCTTTTTATCAAACACCACCAGCTCGACGCCTGGTAAGTCTTGCAGCAACATGGCTTCCACTTTGCCGACGATCCAGCTGATCCGGGCATTGGGATAATGGCGCTGAATAGCCTGCACTGCCGCCACCGCATGACAAACATCGCCAATGGCGGACAGCCGTAAAATACAAATTGAACTCAGCTCGGTCAAAATCGGTTATCCCTGAATTTTTTTGATGATGGCGCTGGTCGAGCAGCCATCGACAAATTGCAGTACTTTGAGTTCGCCACCGGCCGCCAACACTTCTGGCGCCCCCACGATAGTATCGATGCTGTAATCACCGCCTTTGACCAGCACATCTGGTTTCACTTGTAAAATCAGCGCCAGTGGCGTGTCTTGTTCACTCAGCGCGTCGCCAAACGGCAGCACCCAATCGACACTGGCCAGGCTGGCCAGCACTGTGGCGCGTTCCGACAGCGGATTAACCGGCCGGCTGGCACCTTTTAAGCGGGCAATGGACGCATCGCTATTCAGCCCCACCACCAGGCGGTCGCCGAGTGCTTTGGCCTGCGCCAGATAACGGACATGGCCAGCATGTAAAATATCAAAACAGCCATTGGTAAAGACAATACGTTCGCCGTTTTGGCGGGCGAACTGGATATGCTGCAGCACTTTATCAAAAGGCGTTTGATAAACATCACCTTGCGAAAACAAATGCTTATTCAGTTTAGCGGCCAGCTCGGCTGGCGAAACCGTGGCAGCGCCGAGTTTACCGACCACGATACCCGCGGCCAGATTGGCCATTTCGACCGCCTGCGGCAGTACCATGCCGGCGCCTAACATCACTGCCAGGGTGGCAATCACGGTATCACCGGCACCTGTGACATCACTGACTTCCAGCACCTGAGCCGGGAAATGATGATGCTCAGTGGCGGTGATTAGCGTCATCCCTTGCTCAGAACGGGTCAGCAGCATGGCGGTAATGCCACAACGCTGCAGCATGGCGCGGGCTGAACTCAGCATGGCTTCGTCACTGCTGGCATCGCCACCGGCCAGGCGGAATTCGGATAAATTCGGCGTCAGAATATCGGCACCGCGATACACCGACAGATCGGCTTGTTTCGGGTCAACCAGCACGTACTTACCGGCCGCCTTGGCACTTTGGATAATACGGCCAACCGCAGCTAACGAGCCTTTGTTGTAGTCGCTGACCAGTACAAAATCATAATCCGGTAATAAAGCTTCGACCTGGTCAGCCAAGGCTTCGCTATGGGCCTGACTGAAATTTTGTTCCACATCCAGCCTGACTACTTGCTGGTGACGTGAAATCACCCGCATTTTTGCGATGGTCGGCAGTTGCTGTTGTTTCAGTAGGGCGGAATAAATGCCGTCCTGTTGCAAAATTGTACAGAGGCTATCACCTTCAGCGTCATCGCCAATTAGCCCCAGCAAACCAACTTTGGCATCCAGATGGGCGATATTACGCGCCACGTTGGCGGCGCCACCGGCTTTGTCTTCAATTTTGCTGATTTTGACTACAGGTACCGGCGCTTCCGGCGAAATTCGCTGCGAGTCGCCCTGAAAATAGCGGTCCAGCATCACATCGCCGACCACCAGCACCCGGGCCTGGCCCAGCTGATTTAATTTGGTGATATCAATCATGCGCTAAGTTCCAGATCCAGCGCTTCACACAACCAGTGGCCAATAAACATATGCACTTCCTGGATGCGGGCGGTTTCATCAAAATTGACGATAATCGGCAGCTTTGCAATGTCTTTCACCAGACCGCCGTCACGACCAGTCAGAGCCACAGTAAAAGCACCAATCTCATTGGCGGCTTGCAGCGCCAGGTTGATATTCGGGCTTTTGCCGGATGTAGTCAGGCCAATTACCACATCTTGTGACCGCACTAAACCCTGCACCTGACGGGCAAACACGGTATCAAAGTGATAGTCATTGGCGTGCGCCGTTAAAATTGAGGTGTCTGTGGTCAGCGCAATAGACGCCAGCGGGCCACGTTCGGCTTTATACCGCACCATAAATTCAGCGGCTAAATGCTGGCTGTCGGCGGCTGAACCACCGTTGCCCATCCACACCACTTTGCCACCGGCTTTCAGACAAGCCAGCACAGCATCCAGCAGTTGTTGGGACTGGGTGGCATATTGTTCGACAGTGGTAAAAACTGCACGATGACGGGCAAGGGCGGCTAAAAAACTGGCTGTTTGACTCATCAAAAAATTCCTTCAGAGGCTGCAGCTGCCGGCAACGCCAGCAAGCTTGCAATATCGGCCAGCACAAGCTGTAAGCCGGGTTCGGATGAATAGACAGACGCTAGCGGCGTCCGTAACGCTTTCTGACATTGTGCCACTATATCGGCTGTGGCTAAAGTCGCAGGATAAATCAGGCCTGCGGCGGCACAGGCCAGCACCCGATCCGGCTGATCTTTGGCCACCGGCACTGCCACGGTATTTTTGCCAAGCACTATGGCCTGACCCATCATATCACCGCCGCCACTGACCACCAGACTGGCCTGTTGTAATAAGGTCATCAGTTCAGCATTGGGCAAGGCTTTCACCACCCGGACATAGTCCTTGGCTGGCAATTGTGCGTTAAAGTTAGTGCCGGTGACCAGCACCGCTGGCAGCTCAGCACTGGCCAGCTGTTGCGCTGCCAGATAAAACTGTTCGGTGGCACTTTTACCATCGACCAGATGGCCACCGCCACCGGCCGCCCAAACGCTAAAGGCTTTGCCACTGAGATCGGCAAAAGCAACCGGCAGTTCAGGCTGCGGCTTGCTGAAAATAGGGCCAGTGAACAAGGGGGCGGCTTTTTTAAATAACCGCAGCTTAAATCTTTCTAAGGCGGTTAAATCACCATCGACAAATTTAAATTGGGTGATCCAGTGCGCGTCCAGCGCCGGTAATCGGCCCAAGGCAAAACCTTTGGCGCGCTTCTTTTTATGCTGGCTGATAAAGACCACTTTAGCGCCAAGCTTTTTCGCTTGTCTGGCTTGGGATGCGCGGCCAGAGCAATCAAAAATCACCAGATCCGGTTGCAGTTGTAGCAGCAGATCATTGACGGCCGCTTTTTCTTTGGTGGCGGATTTATTCAGCAGATGGACCGGAAACGGGCAACTGCTGGCGACTGGCGCATGTTTATTCAATACAAATTGAATATCCAGTGCAGGCCACTGCTGCTTTAACGCTTCGGCAATGATTAAAGAGCGCATATATTCGCCAATGCCCTGCGGGCTGGAGACGGGGATCATCAGGATCCGGGCCTGGGTGCTCATAGCTGCATGTTCTCTGCTGGCAAAATCGAAGCCGGCAGTATAGCTGACCTGACCGCTGGCATAAAGGCGGGGCCACAGGATGATTGGCGTTATCTTTGCTGGCGCGAAAAAATATGATGGCTGGCATAAAGGCGATGAGCACAGTATGATCGGCGCTATCTCCGTGCTTGCCCGAAAGAAGATGCCGTTGCCGACATTGAGTTTATTTTTATATAACCTGCTGATTTACCTGCTCAGATTTCCGATGTTGCTATTTTTTATCTGGCGCAGCAGGGCGGATGCTGCGTACCGGCAGCGCTTTGCCGAGCGGTTTTGTTACCAGCAAGTGCCGCCGGGCCAGGCTGGCGGTATCTTATTGCATGCGGTTTCAGTCGGTGAAGTGATTGCCGCAACGCCACTGATTGAACAATTACTCAGCCAATATCCGGATCTGCCGCTGACCGTGACTTGTACCACGCCAACCGGCTCAGCGCGGTTGCAGGCCGCTTTTGGCCAGCGCATCTTTCATTGTTATTTACCTTTTGACACCCCAGGCGCCAATCGTCGGTTATTGCGCAAAGTAGCCCCGCAATTGCTGATTTTACTCGAAACCGAATTGTGGCCGAATTTAATCCGCCAGGCGCATGCCGCCGCAGTACCGGTGATGCTGGTCAATGCCCGGTTATCGGCGCGCTCGGCGCGGGGTTATCGCCGTTTTGCTGCGTTAGTGCAGCCGATGTTACGTCAGCTCAGTTTTATTGGTTGTCAGGATGCGGCGACGTTAAGACGCTTTCGGGCGCTGGTTGGTGCTGGCTCAGTGCCGGATGGGGTTCAGCAACTGGTACCAGCTTTACAGCTGCAACGCAGCGGCAATCTGAAATTTGATTTAACCCTGGATGCCAACCTGTCACAACAAGCGCTGGCCTTAAAAACCCAATGGGGCAACAGACCCGTGTGGGTGGCAGGCAGTACCCATGCCGGTGAAGATGAACAGTTGCTGGCGGCCTTTGGCAAGGTGCTGCAACAACAACCCGATACCCTGCTGGTGCTGGTGCCCCGTCATCCGGATCGGTTTGCCGCAGTGGATAGCTTGATCCGGCAAGCGGGTCTGCGCCTGGTCAGACGCAGTCAGGCCGAGCCTGTGATGCCTGATACCCAGGTATTACT
>Ga0209599_10001179_pt1 | contig 13141 bp, 10 predicted proteins | sample Shrwel_input2_FT_FD_187534 | JGI IMG/M metagenome (GOLD analysis project Ga0209599, IMG submission 187534) | Subsurface microbial communities from deep shales in Ohio, USA - Utica-3 well 1 S input2 FT (SPAdes) (version 2) ... | reverse complement strand
ATTACCCTAACCGGACTCAAAGCAAACAAATGCTATGGCTAGTCTGATCACAGCCCATCCGCAGCTTGCGACAGCAAGCTGCGGTGATGATCATGACTGCCGCACCTGACCATCGCCAATCACCAGGTATTTCTCGGTGGTCAGCGCTTCCAGCCCCATCGGGCCATAGGCATGCAGCTTGCTGGTGGAGATGCCAATTTCAGCGCCCAGTCCCAGCTCGCCGCCATCAGAAAACCTTGATGATGCATTCACCATCACCACGGCCGAATTCACCAGCCGCAAGAAGCGCTGCGCCCGGCTGATATCCTGCGTGCAAATCACTTCGGTATGGCCTGAACTGTGTTGTTCAATATGCGCAATGGCCTCGGCAAAACTGGCCACCACTTTCACCGACATCGCCAAGCGTAAATACTCGGTATCAAACTGGCCCTCGGCAGCCGCCTGCACTTGTGGCAACAAGGCTTGGGTGTCGGCACAACCAAACAGCTCAACCTGATGGGCCGCTAACGCCTGCTGCGCCAGCGGCAAAAACTCGGCGGCGATATCGGCATGCACCAATAAGGTTTCCAGCGCATTACAAACACCAGGCCGTTGGGTTTTACCATTCACCAGCAGCGCCAGCGCTTTGGTCAGATCGGCGGCTTTATCGACAAACAAATGGCAAATGCCTTTGTAATGCTGAATGACCGGAATACGGCTGTGCTCGCTGACAAAACGGATCAGCCCTTCACCGCCACGCGGGATCACCAAATCGACATAAGCATCCTGCTGTAATAATTGCAATAACAGCGCCCGATCCGGGTCCGGTACCACCGAAATAGCGGCCGGATGAATTTGGTGCTGCACCAGCACCCGTTGTAACACCGCAGCAATCGCCAGACTGGACTGCAAGGCTTCGCGGCCGCCGCGTAAAATCACGGCATTACCGGATTTTAAGCACAAAGCTCCGGCATCGGCAGTGACATTGGGTCTGGCTTCATAAATCATCGCAATCACGCCAAGCGGGATCCGCATCCGGCCAACCTGAATGCCATTGGGTCTGGGTGCCAGTTGCCTGATTTGCCCGACCGGATCCGGTAAAGCGGCAATGTGTCGCACCGCCGCCGCCAGCGCACTGATCCGCTCCGCCGTCAGCAATAACCTGTCCTGCATCGCAGCCGGTAAGCCATTCTGGATGGCTTGTTGCATATCCAGCTGATTTTTATCTAAAATTTCTGCTGTGGCCGCTTCCAATCCAGCCGCCATCGCCAGCAACAGCCGGTTTTTGTCGGCTTCACCCAATTGCGCCAGTTGCCGGCTGGCGACTTTGGCTTGCTGGCACAAGTGCGCGATGTCAAAAGTGGCTGCACTTTCGGCTGCGGTGGTGCTTTGATTCATCCTGCTTGCTCCATTAATACTAAATCATCGCGGTGCACTGCTACTTCACTGGGGCAATAGCCCAATAAGGCACTGATCTCACTGCTATGCACGCCTTTGATTTTATTCAGTTCAGGCGCACTGTACTGACTCACCCCTTTCGCCAGTTTTTGGCCTTGTTGATCGACCAGCCAGATGGCATCCCCTTTATCAAACTCACCTTGCAGCGCCACAACCCCTTTCACCAGCAAAGAAGCGCCTTTGTGCAGCAGCGCAGCAACGGCACCGGCATCCAGCGTGACAGTGGCGCTGGCTTTACTGCTGTGTAATAACCAGTGTTTTCTCGCACTGAGCTGCACTGGCTGCGCACAGAACAAGGTACCGACCGGCTGGCCCTGCAATAAAGCTTCAAAACTGCTGGCTTGCTGACCATTGATAATCAGGGTGTCGATGCCCTGGGTGGTGGCTTTGGCGGCAGCTTGCAGCTTGGTCAGCATACCACCGGTGCCGATAGCATGATGGCTGCCACCGGCCATGGCATAAATCTCTGGGGTGATAGCATCGACCTGCGGAATAAATGCCGCCGTCGGTTCAGTACGTGGATTTGCCGTATATAAGCCGTTGATATCTGAACAGATAATCAACGCATCAGCGTCGACCACAATAGCGACCATAGCGGCCAGATTGTCGTTATCACCGACTTTGAGCTCGGCCGTCGCCACAGTGTCATTTTCATTAATGATTGGCAGCGCCTGATGGCTGAGTAAGGTGCGTAAGGTATTGTCGATATTCAGATATCTTTTGCGATCGCGAAAATCATCATGCGTCAGCAATAACTGGGCACAAGGCCAATCCAGCAACTGACTCCACATCATCATCATCTGGCTCTGGCCAATCGCCGCCATCGCTTGTTTGACGTTGATCGGCAGCGGCTGATGGCTAAAGGCTATCGCCGCCCGGCCGGCCGCCACGCTGCCACTGGACACCAGCACCACTTCAGTGCCCTGTAATTTACATTCACTGATAAAACGGGCAATCGCCAGCAGGTAACGGGTCGAACAACCTTTGCCCGCTGGCGCAATCAGCGCACTGCCCACTTTTATGACTATCCTTTTCCACCGCAGGCCCGCCATCTGATGTGATCCCCTGTTGTTGCTGCTGCACTGAGTAAATATCAGCCAAAGCTTAACTTTATAGCCGTATATATGTCCAGTCGTAAAACAAGGGCCAGCGCTTTTTCCGAACTTTGTCCGGAAAGCGTTGGTCTGAACGGCTACAGTTTTTACTGCCTGGCGCGCCAGCTGCGCCAGGCAGATAGCAACAGGAGTGTTATGCACAATACCCAAGGCGCGGTCTCTTTAGTCCGCAGTTTAGCGCCGCAACCGGATGGCGCGCTGATTTGTCAGCAACTGATCCACTGGCTGAGTCAACCACATCAACAGATTGCCGCTGAATTGCGGCTGGAAAAACTGAGCCTCGCCCTGCGCGAAAACCCGACCGATGCCAGCGCTATCGCCAGCCAACTGCTGCAATGGCTCGGCAGTTTGCAACTGTATCCGGCGCTGGTCAGTCTTGGCATTTACGCCAGACGCGGTTTTATGCGCGAAATGACCGCCAGAGCTTATGACAAACTCAATCCGGCACCGCGGCTGGCCGCAGATTTAAAAGATGTGCTGGAGCAACAACTGTCTGCCAGCGGCTGCAGTGACTGGCTGGCAGCAGGCGGCGCCAGCGAGCTGCTGAGCTTATTTCAGCAGTTATGGCAGCTGGCTCCCGCCGAACAGCAACAACAATTCAACGCTTATTGCCGCGATGAAGCCTGGTATGCGCTGGAAATGCTCGGTATTTGGGTGGCCGCCGAAGAAATTGAACCTGAACTGATGCGGCTGGACCGGAGGCTTATCAGCACGGACTCACCTTTTATCGCGCTGCACCGCGAAATCAGTGTATTGATTGCCAGCCGCAAACCGGCGCTGCTTGATGCGACTGCTGCAACGGCAGCTTACGACTTAGGCCATTTTACCGTGATGCTCAGTCAATGTTATCAGCAACTGGAACGCCTGCGCCGCCGTGGAGCCGGCGTCGGTAGCACTGTGTCGGTGGCACATTTACTGGAGCGGCTGGAACAAACGCTGGATCGGATTAACTTACTGGCGAGAATTCTGAATGCAGAACCGGATCAGGCCACCCTGGGCCGGACGCTGCTATCGCAATTGCTCTGTGATGCAGCCGCCAAAACCAGTGTGTTGTCGTTATGGCGCAGTGCCAGCCAGATGTTGTCAAAAAGTATCACCATTAACACCAGCGGCCATGGCGAGCATTATATTGCCCATGACAACAGCCAGTTTCTGCGGTTATTGCGCTCCGCCTGTGGTGCCGGGGTTATTATTGCGCTACTGGCGCTGAATAAAATGCATCTGGAAACTCTGGCTTATCCGCCGTTTTTGCATGCCTTGCTGGTCAGCCTGAATTACGGCTTGGGTTTTATGCTGGTGCATATCCTGCATTTTACCATTGCCACCAAACAACCGGCGATGACGGCGGCCAGCTTTGCGGCAGAAGTCGAAAAAGGGGAAAACGGCCGCGCCGTACACAAAAAACTGGCCGCTTTATTGATTGCGGTCAATCGCTCGCAGTGGGGCGCGGTTTGGGGCAATGTCAGCTGTGCGGTGTTATTGGCCTGTCTTATTGCAGCGGGCGTTGAATTCTGGCGGGCCGAGCCGCTGCTGAGCGCCAGCCAGGTCAATTATCAGCTAAATGCGATTTCCCCGCTGCACGGCGCGTTATTTTTTGCCGCTATTGCCGGTGTCTGGTTATTTTGCGCTGGCATCATCGCTGGTTTTTTTGATAACAGAGCCAATTATCTGGAACTGCGGGTGCGGTTGTACCAACATCCGTTGCTGCGCAGCCTGCTGCCGGACGGTGCGAGGCGTCGCTTGGCCGACTATCTGCATGATAACTATGGGGCGCTGGCCGGTAATTTCTGTTTTGGTTTGTTGCTTGGTATGACAGGGTATCTTGGTTACCTGACCGGTTTACCGCTGGATATCCGCCATGTGGCTTTTGCCTCGGCTAATCTTGGTTACAGCAGCGTCAGCGCGGATCTGAGTCCACTGCAGTTTGCCGGTCAGTTGTCGCTGGTGTTATTGATAGGTTTTGTCAATTTATGGGTCAGTTTTACCCTGGCGCTCACTGTGGCCCTGCGCGCCCGTGGCACCAGTATCAGCCAACTGCCGACCTTACTGGCAAGCGTCTGGGAACAAGCACGACAACAACCGCTGCAACTGTTTTTCCCCATGGTTCGCGGGAAAAAACCGGATTAACAGCTGGCCAACATACCGACAGCTTAGTGTCGGTATGTTGGCCGCTCCAATGCTAAATTCAGCGTTAATTCAGCTGCCGCCACCTAGGCTGCTGTTATCTTTACGGGCTGTCTCTATAATGCGGCTTTATTTTGCAAGGAATTCCGATGTCAAAACGTCATGTATTAGTTGCCACTGTTTGCATCACCCTGGCACTGGGTGGTTGTGCTTCGATTGAAAACAATAACACCTCGCGGGGTGCCGCTATTGGCGCTGCCGTTGGGGCTATTGCCGGTAAAGCCACTGGCAATCATAAAAACAAACGGCTGGCGATTGGTGGGGTACTGGGTGCGTTAACCGGCGCTGCGGTCGGTCGTTACATGGATAACCAGGAACAGGCACTGCGGGAACAGTTATCTGGCACCGGCGTCAAGGTCTACCGCGATGGCGATATTTTACGACTGGATATTCCGTCGCAAATTACCTTTGCCGTCAACCGCGCGGACATCCGCGCTGAGTTATATCCGGTGCTGAATGACATCAGCAAAGTGCTGGCTGAGTATGAAAAAACCATGCTGGTGATCACCGGTCATACCGATGATACCGGTACTATGGCGCTGAATATGCAGCTGTCACAGGCGCGGGCTGACAGCGTGAAGCAATATTTAATTGCCCAACAGGTCAATCCAATCCGGTTAGAAACCCGTGGCGTGGGTCCGAATTACCCAGCGGTGCCCAATACCACAGACGCCAACCGGGCGTTAAACCGCCGGGTGGAAATTCATATCGAACCTATTACCCAATAATGATTTGGTCTGACGATAGCGGCAACAAACCGCTATCGCTGCCGCAACCAATCAACGCTGGGCGCTAAGCGGGCTTTGTGCTCAGACGCAAGGCTGCAGGCCCGTTACCTCGCCGCTGGCGACCGCAAAATCTCAATGTTATGCTGCCACTCCGTAATACTGAGTTACTCCATAGGATCGGCATGCAATTTTTACTCTGGGTCACTTTGATCTGGTCTTTTAGCTTTTCGCTGATTGGCGAATTTCTGGCAGGCCGGATTGATCCTTATCTGGCGGTGGCCAGCCGGATGGCACTGGCGCTGTTGTTATTTTTGCCCTGGCTGCTGCGTTATCCAACCGCACCACGACAGGCGCTGGCGCTCTCTGGCATCGGTGCCGTACAACTAGGCCTGATGTACCTGCTGTTTTATCACAGCTTTTTGTATCTGACCGTGGCCGAAGTGCTGCTGTTTACCATTCTGACGCCGGTGTATGTGGCCGTGCTGGATCAGCTGTGGCGACGCCAGCCGCTGCAGTTTTCCTGGTTGGGACCGGCGCTGCTGGCGGTACTTGGCGCTTTTGTCATCCGCTACGCCAAACCTGACAGTGACTTCTGGTTGGGTTTGTTACTGGTACAGGCGGCGAACTTATGTTTTGCCTTTGGTCAGGTGGCGTACCGGCAGCTCGCGCTTGGCGAGCCGCGCCAGCAATTGCACAGTTTTGGCTGGTTTTTTGTCGGTGCCAGTGTGGTGGCAGCGCTCGGTTGTGCGTTTTTTGCCAACTGGCAACAAGCGCCAACCCGTCAGAGCGACTGGCTGATTTTACTCTGGCTTGGTTTAGTGGCGTCCGGTGTTGGTTATTGGCTGTGGAATGCCGGTGCACGACAGGTCAACGCCAGCCAGTTAGCCGTGATGAACAACCTGCTGATCCCGGCCGGACTAGTAGTGAATTTTGTGCTGTGGCAACAGCAAGTGAACTGGCTGCAATTTGCCGCTGGTTCAGCGCTGTTACTATTAAGTTTAGGCTGGGCCAACCGGCTGCAACAGGGTTAAAGCGCCGACCAGTACTGCAGCCAAGATGATACCCGCGCAGCGGCAGTTCAACTTTTGGCGTCCAACATGACTTGTGGACAACAAAATTCACCGGGATTGTCGGACTGCCCAGCTGCGATGCAGCTGGTCGAGTCCGACCTACAGATTTCTCAACACTATGATTTATCTGCAATTCATTATGGGTCTAACTCGGTATTCTGGCCACCAAGTGCTGACTGTGATGGACTTAACCGACCAGTTGCCGCCGCATAAAGTTCGGCAGTGCCATCGCCGCCTGATGGATATCGGCGTTGTAGTATTCAGTGTCAAAGCCCGGATTTTCCGCATCCTGCCGGCGGAAGCCACTGAAGCCCTGTTCTTTCCGGGCTAAAGTACAAGTCCACCAGCCGCTTGGATAGACCATTTGCGGGAAATTCAGCGTTTGTAAGGCGGCAAAACCGGCATCTTTCATCGCCTGACGCATATCATTTAATAACTGTAAATGGATCAGCGGCGATTCACTTTGCTGCACTAAAATACCACCTGGTTTCAGGGCATTGAAACAGCTCTGGTAAAAGGCCCGGTTAAACAGGCCTTCACCTGGGCCAATCGGATCGGTCGAGTCGACAATCACCACATCCAGACTGGCTGGCGCGGCTTCACGCATATAACGGATACCGTCGTCGAAATGCAAGCTGGCACGAGGGTCCTGATTGCTGGCACAGAGTTCCGGGAAATACTGCTCCGCCATCCGGGTGACTTGCTCGTCAATATCAATCTGAGTCACTTGTTGTACTGATCGATGTTTCAGCACTTCGCGTAAGGTACCGCAGTCGCCGCCACCGATGATCACCACCTGCTGTGGATCCGGGTGGGTGAACAACGCCGGATGGCTGAGCATCTCGTGATAGAGGAAATTATCCCGGCTGCTGAGCATAATGACACCATCGATCACCATCATATTGCCAAACTGGGTGGTCTGGTACATTTCGATATGTTGGAAAGGCGACTGAACTTCAGCTAACTTTTGGGTAATTTCCAGCGAGAAGGCACTGCCACTGGGTTGGAAAATTTCTGTAAACCACTGTTCTGAATTAAGTTGTGACTTATGTTGTGACATTTATCAGGTCCTGTCGCGATCCTAAGGGGCAATTATTTTGCCAGCAGCGGCGCTTTGGGACAAACTTTTCATGTTTTTTTGCTGCTATTGGTCTTAAAATGGCGGCTGAATTTTTTTAAGGGCACGACAATGGCAGAATGGGGTATCGACAAAGCAAGATCCATCTATAACGTAGCAGTCTGGAGCGAAGGCTATTTTGACGTCAACGCACAGGGCGATCTCGTTGCTTATCCGGATCAGGATCACAGCAAACCAGGCATCAGCTTTCCGGAGCTGACTGCACGTTTTAAAGAAGAAGGTCTGACGTTACCGGTACTGGTACGTTTTACTGATATTCTGGAGCATCGTGTAGATACACTGATCAAGTCTTTTGCCAAAGCCAAGCAAGAGCGCGACTATCAGGGTGAATATACTGCGGTTTATCCAATTAAGGTCAACCAGCAATTTTCGGTGGTCAGCAAGCTGGTCAGCCATCACAGTGGTAAAGTCGGCCTTGAAGCAGGTTCTAAACCTGAGCTGATGGCTATTTTAGGTGTGACTGAACAACCTCTGCGTATCGTCTGTAACGGTTACAAAGACAGCGAGTTCCTGCGCCTGGCCACTATTGGCCAGATGATGGGCCACAGTGTGTTTGTGGTGGTGGAAAAGTTATCTGAACTGAAAACCTTGTTACGCGAAATCGACAGTTTAGAAGCTGCGCCTTATATCGGCATCCGCATCAAACTGAACTCGGTCGGTAAAGGCAAATGGCAGAACACTGGCGGCGAAAAAGGCAAGTTTGGCCTGACCGCAACCCAGGTCCTGCAAGCCATTGATATCTTAAAAGAAGCCGGCAAACTGGATCTGTTACAACTGGTGCATTTCCACATTGGTTCGCAAATTGCCAACATTCGTGACATTCACAATGCCATCCGCGAATGTGCCCGCCATTACGCTGAACTGCGTACTTTAGGCGTGCCGATCAATACGGTGGACGTGGGTGGTGGTCTGGGCGTCGATTATGAAGGTTCGAACTCACGTTCAGCCTGTTCGATGAACTACACCATGTACGAATATGCGCGTAACGTCGTGTACGGTCTGAAAGAAGTCTGTGACGAATACGATTTGCCACATCCGAACATTATCACTGAATCTGGCCGCGCCATGACTGCGCACCACGCCGTATTGATCACCGATGCGATCGATATCGAACGCGCACCAGGTCTGCGTCATTTACCAGAACCAAGTGAAGATTCACCAGCGGTGATTTGGGCGTTGTGGGATTCCTACCAGAATGTCACGGCCCGTTCTGCGGTCGAAGCCTATCACGATGCGGTGCATTATTTTACCGATGCCCATGCCCAGTATGTGCATGGTTTGCTGACGTTAAAAGACTGGTCGTTGCTGGAACAGATTTATTTTGCCACCATCAACAAAGTCAAAGACAAGCTGGATTTATCCTCCCGTTCACACCGTGAAATTCACGATGAACTGAATGAAAAACTGGCTGATAAGTTGTTCGTTAACTTCTCGTTGTTCCAGTCAATGCCAGACGCCTGGGGTATTGATCAACTGTTCCCGGTGATGCCGCTGGAACGGATGAACGAATCACTGGAACATCGCGCTATTATTCAGGATATCACTTGCGACTCTGACGGTGCGCTGAAAAGCTATGCCGACGGTAATGGTATTGAATCCAGCTTGCCGCTGCCGCTCTACAAAGAAGATCAGCAATATTTACTCGGCATGTTTATGGTCGGTGCTTACCAGGAAATCCTCGGTGACCTGCACAACCTGTTTGGCGATACCGACTCTGTCCACGTCGAGCTGAACAGCGACGGCAGTTACAAACTGACCAATGCGATTAAAGGTGATACCGTGGCCGATGTACTGCGTTATGTGCAGTTTGATGCGCAGAAACTGCTGCTGTCTTATCAGCATCAGCTGGCCACATCAAAATTCACCCCAGCGCAACAGGCATCCATGCTGGATGAACTGAAAGCCGGTGTGTACGGTTATACCTATTTCGAAGATTAAGCTGGACGTCACAGGTCTGAGCAGTTCAGAATAACGCTGAACCGACAACAAAGAGCAGGTTAGCCTGCTCTTTTGTTATCTGCGATTTGGGTTTGCGATTGGTATTAACAGTTACAGGAGGCCAGCACCCGATGCTGAATTTTTTACCTAAACCATTGATTGGCTTACTGTCCTTTTGCATGTATCTGGTCAACACCCTGTTCTGGGCGGTACCGATTTTATTACTGGCCTTGTTAAAGCTGCCACCCGTGCGGCTGTGGCGGGTCAGCATGACTTATCTGCTCGACCACTGCGCCACGGCCTGGATCAGTGTCAATAATTTCACCAGCGGCTTGTTCAGCCGCATTCACTGGGATATCAAAGGGCTGGAGCAACTCTCGGTCAAAGACTGGTATCTGGTGATCGCCAATCACCAATCATGGGTGGATATTCTGGCACTGCAAAAAGTGATGAACCGACAAGTGCCGTTTTTAAAATTTTTCCTGAAAAAAGAACTGATTTATGTGCCGGTGATAGGTTTATGCTGGTGGGCACTTGATTTCCCATTTATGAAACGCTACAGCGCGGCGTTTTTAAAAAAATATCCGCATTTAAAAGGCCAGGACATTATCACCACGCGTAAAGCCTGTGAAAAGTTTCAGTACAAGCCAGTGTCGGTGATGAATTTTCTCGAAGGCACCCGTTTTACCCCGGAAAAACAGCTGCAACAACAATCGCCATTTGTGCATTTACTGAAACCCAAAGCCGGTGGTATTTCTTTTGTGCTGAATGCCATGGGCCAGCGACTGGATAAACTGTTGGATGTCACCATTTATTATCCCAAAGGTGCCCCTAGTTTCTGGGATTATATTTCCGGCAAAGTGCATGACATTAAAGTGCGGGTCCGCGTGCTGCCGATTGATCCACAACTGATTGGTGATTATGAAGATCCGGCCTTTCGCGCCTGTTTCCAACACTGGGTCAATCAGCTGTGGCTGGATAAAGATCAACAACTGAGCCTGCTGGCGCAACAACAACCACAGGGAGGCCAAGGCTGATGGCGATGTTTTTCTCAGTCCGGTTGTTGCTGGTCCCATTCACCCTTTGCTGTTTCACATTGAATTTAACGCTGTGGGGCTTGATCGTCACTAGCTGCGGCATGCTGAAACTGTTGCCATCGCGCTGGCTGAACCGGTGTTGTTCGCAACTGGCGCATTGGGCGTACCGGCGCTGGTCTTTTCATAACCGTCAACTGATGGAGCTGTTTAATCCAGTGCAATGGCAGTTATCCGGCCTGACCGAACTCAACCCTGACCGCTGGTATTTATTAATTTCCAATCACAAAAGCTGGCTGGATATTCCGGTCCTGAGTCAGTTTGCGTTGGAACGGATCCCGGCGCCGAAGTTTTTCTTAAAAGAAGAACTGAAATGGGTGCCTTTTATCGGCTCGGCGTCCTGGGCGCTGGATATGCCTTTTATGAAAAGATATAGCCAAGCCCAAATCAAAAAAAATCCGGCATTAAAAGGCCAGGATATTGAAACCACCCGTCAATCCTGCGAAAAATTCCGCCATCAGCCAACGACTATTATCAATTTTGTCGAAGGCAGCCGGGTCACCCCAGCCAAACAGCGGGCGAAAAACAGTCCGTTCCGTTATTTATTACCCGCCAAAGCCGGTGGTATTGCTTTTACCCTGGCCAGCATGGGGTCGCAGTTTGATGCGGTGCTGGATATCACGCTGATTTATCCGGATAACCCGCGCCATGTGCTGCTGGATATGCTGATGGGCCGGTTACAACGGGTGGTGATCCAGGTTGAAGTGCTGCCGGTGGATGACAGTATTATCGGCGACTATTTTCAGGATGAAGCCTTCCGGCAACGTTTTCAGGTATGGCTCAATCAGCGCTGGCAGCAAAAAGATCAGCGCATTGCCGCTTACCTCGGCCAGCCCGCCACGTCACAATCAACGGCACTGGATTGTTCGTCAGCGCTTTAAGCCTCTGCGCTGGCGCGGCTTAACTGTCGCGCCAGCCGCTGATTAACAGATTGCGGGGTGTGATAGCGGCGTCACAGAGTTGTCGCAGCTGCACCTGATAACCCTGCTCTGCCAGATAAAGTGCCCGGTCCAGCACCAGCCATAATTCCAGCGGCCGGCGAAACAAATGCTGCACCAGCTCAATCCGTCGCTGCAATAACAGCAACTGTTCAGCTTGTTGCAGATAACAGGCGCCATCCTGACCGGCCGGTAACTGCAGTTGATGCTCGGCCGCAGCCCACTGGGCAAAATCAATAAAAGCACCACTAAACCAATGTTTACCGACCGAGGGCAACGGCTGATAGCTGGCATCCGCCGTGAGGTCTTGCCGCCACAACTGATAAGCCCGCCGCCACCAAACTTCGGTCTGGCGTAACCGGCTGATACGGGCACCGCCAGTGGCATGGCCCTGCACTGCCAGTTTCAGTTCTGCTTTATGCAACTGTAACCGACTGCTGCGCGCTGCTGCGGACAAGGGCTGATACTGCTCCGCTTGTTGTAGATGATAACAACAAGGCAGCAGATGCACTTGCTGACAACCGGCGCTGCTGGCTTGGGTTAAAGCGGCCCGATGTAAATCGCCGCAAGCATGCAGCGCCAGTACTTGCTGGGCTGGCTGAAACAAATCACGGCAATCCTGTTGCAGTACATCCCGCTGACTGAAACTTTGTGGCAGTTGTAATCGTTTGGCACTCTGCTCGCCCTGCTGACACAAGTCCGCCTGCCATTCAACACTGTGCACAGCACAGCCAAACTGATGTGCCAGCAACCTACCCAGATGGCCTTTGCCGGCACACCATTCCAGCACCGGCAGTTGCTGTTGACCCACAGTGGCAGCAAACAGCTGAATTTGCTGCCATTTGCGACCGGCAATATCAGTGGCTAACCAAAAAGGACTGGCAACTGGCTCAGGTTGTAATAATGCTGGCTGCGGCTGTTGCCACAATTCTGGCCAGAAGTGGCCAAAATGCTGTTGCTGCAGTGCCGGACTCTGATCGATGTCTGCACAGTCCGCCAGGCTGAATTGGCTCAGTAAGGCCGCTAATGCCGGATGGTCTGACCAAGGCAACTGCCGGTGGTGCATCGGCGCCAGCCGCCAGTAAGATTGTTGCTGCCACAGTAATTGATCCAACTGGCAAAACCAGGGGTACAGCTCAGAGGTCATCGCCAGCTCCATCGGGTAAAAGTCGATTATAAAGAATCAGCAGCGGCAAAAGCCATCACAAGGCATAGAAACTGCTGCCGACTGGCGCAGTCAGTCAGGATATGACAGACTCAACGGATATATTTCCAGCCAGAGGTCAGCACCATGAACGATTTACGCCGCATTATGCATATTGAAGATGATCCTTCGATCCAGGATGTTGCCCGGGTAGCGCTGGAAATTGTTGGCAAATTTGAGGTCTGTACCTGCAGCAGCGGCCAGGAAGCCTTGTTGCGCTTTGCTGGTTTTGACCCACAACTGGTGCTACTGGACGTGATGATGCCAGGCATGGACGGCCCCACCACCTTAAAAC
>Ga0209599_10001178_pt1 | contig 13153 bp, 10 predicted proteins | sample Shrwel_input2_FT_FD_187534 | JGI IMG/M metagenome (GOLD analysis project Ga0209599, IMG submission 187534) | Subsurface microbial communities from deep shales in Ohio, USA - Utica-3 well 1 S input2 FT (SPAdes) (version 2) ... | reverse complement strand
GTCCATGACCATTGATGTGCATCGGGATGCCAATTGCGGCTGCTGCAAGAAGTGGATCGCACACCTCGAAGCGAACGGTTTCCAGGTCATCGATCACGTCGAAAGCGACATGGCTTCGGTGAAGCAGAAACTGGGAGTCGCGCCACGCCTGGCGTCATGCCATACCGCAGTGATTGACGGAAAGTTCGTCGAAGGCCATGTGCCTGCAGCCCAGGTAGTCGAGTTCACCAAGCGCAATGACTTGATCGGAATCGCAGTGCCAGGGATGCCGGCGGGTTCTCCGGGAATGGAGGTTGACGGCGTGCAGCATGTCTACCAGGTCATCGGCCTGACCAGCTCGGGCACTGACCAGATCGTCGCTGAATCCCCCGGCAAGTAGTTCGCACGGCCAGTCACCGGATAGCCGTTCCGGTGACTGGTGCCTATGTCTTCTGCTCGGTAGACGGCTAAGTTGATTGCAGCACCTATGATTTCCAAGAAAGCTATTGAACATGGTTTAAGGAGAAAATGATGTCACGTAATGCACTGATCGGAATCTGCATGGCCGCCGTGTCTCTGGGTGCCATTGCCCAGGATGCTGCTGAAGATCACTCGGCACATCATCCTGCCAATACACCTGCTGCGAGTGCTACTGAGATGCCCGCTGCCGGAAAAATGGATAAAGGCCAAATGGCTGGGATGGACCAGCACATGAAGGCGATGCAGGTCATGCACGAAAAGATGGCGGCTGCGAAAACTCCGGCAGAGCGTCAGGCGCTAATGGTCGAGCATATGAAGTTGATGCAGGACGGCATGGCCATGATGAAGTCCATGGGCGCCATGCAGGGCGGCAAGGGTATGGACGCTGATATGGGCGCACGCCAGCAGATGATGGAAAAGCGCATGGACATGATGGAGTCCATGATGCAGATGATGATGGACCGCATGCCGTCTGGAACGCCTAACTAAGCCATTCGCATACCGAGGTGTTGCCATGCTCCGTCACTCCGATGAGCAAGTCCCACCCCCCAGCTTCTGGGGATCGCGTTATTCAGTCGGCCTGGTGGTGATGGGTGGGGTCGCAGGCTATTTTCTGCTGACGGAGCACCTCGCGCATGTGCTTCAGACCCTGCCTTATTTGCTGTTGCTCGCCTGTCCGTTGATGCATGTTTTCATGCACCATGGACACGACGGGCACCGGCAGCATGGCCAGGGCAATCCGGCGGCGTCGGCAAAGACCGATGACGACAAGCCGGAGGGCCGGTCATGAATCATGCTGAAGCCGCCTATGGCCTCTGGTCGCTGGTGTTCATCAATTCGGCGATCTTCATCATGTTCGCCTTCAGCTTCTTCAAGCCGGCGACCGCCCGGGACTGGCGCAGCTTCGGTGCCTTCTCGGCGTTCATCGTCGCCCTGTTCGTGGAAATGTATGGCTTCCCGCTGACAATCTATCTGTTGTCGGGCTGGCTGCAGTCCAGGTTCCCCAACCTCGATCTGCTCTCTCATGACGCGGGCCATCTGTGGTCGACGCTGCTAGGTGAGAAGGGCGATCCACATTTCAACGCCCTACACATTGCAAGCTACCTGTTCCTGGGCTTCGGTTTCTATCTGCTATCGTCCGCCTGGAATGTGCTCTATCACGCGCAACGCCGGCATTCGCTCGCTACAACCGGGCCTTACGCCTGGATCCGGCATCCGCAGTACGTAGCCTTCGTGTTGATCCTGTTGGGCTTCCTGCTGCAGTGGCCAACCCTCCTGACGTTGGCGATGTTCCCGGTGTTGCTGGTGATGTATGGGCGTTTGGCGGTTGTCGAGGAGCGTGACATGCACCGGGAGTTTGGTGCCGCCTACGATGCCTACGCACAGACCACCCCCAGGTTTATTCCGCGTTTTCGTGGCAGGGCCGGGGCGCGTTAGTGCGCGATGAGGGCAGGTGGCCATTTCTTTTTCGGGGCTGAAAGCCCTGCACTCTGGAGTCAAGGCATATGGAACCTTCATACCACCGGTTCACCGAGCTGTTTGCCCAGCTGGGTCTGCCCGTTGACGTTGCCGGGATTCGGCAGTTCATTGCGCAGCATTCGCCGCTGGAGGCGGGGGTGAAACTGGAAGAGGCTTCGTTCTGGTCGTCAGCCCAGGCCACGATGCTGCGTGAGGAAATTCTGCTCGATGCGGACTGGGCCGAAGTTGTTGATCAGCTCAATGCGGCATTGAGAAATCACTAGTAGCTCTGAGGCACTGTTTGCTGCAAGGCCAGACGCCCTGTTTGGGGCGGCGCTCACCTGATCTCCTCTTCGCTTTACTCTAGAGAGCATCAGAGCCGAACGGAATAAGCCTGCTGTAGTGACCAACTCACCCTTGGTGGACATCGCATATTTCAGACAAAAAAGCGCCCGATCGGGCGCTGAGGGCTGTCTCCAAACCAAAGGAGCACTCTAGGGGACAGCAGCTTAGTAGGTTGAGCGGCAAAGGCCGCTCAACCTACTGAGTTAAAGAACTTCCAACGGGTATTCGACGATGAGGCGGAACTCATCCAAATCCGATTCGAAGTCAGTAGCTCGGGTTGTGGCCTGCCGAATGCGGAATGACATGTCCTTCAACGAGCCGGTCTGCATGACGTACTTGACCTCGATGTTACGTTCCCAGCGCGTTTGATCGGTGAGCGGATCACCATTGTCATCTCGTCGCATGTATACCTCGTTGGCATTGCTGTAGTCAGCATCCCAGCCCTGCGCATAACGAGTCATGAAGCTCAGGCCCGGCATACCGAATGACTCCATGTCCAGGTCATAGCGCACTTGCCACGACTTCTCCTTTGGGGAGTTGAAGTCGCTGTACTGGATCGAGTTGTCGAGGTAGATGGAGTCGGACTGGCGCAGGTAATCGAAGTCGTCATTGCCATTGTTCTGCTGGAGACCTACCAGCACAGTGTGCGCCCCGACCTGGAGGCCGACCTTGCCGCTCCAGATGTTGTTATCAAAACTGCCGAGGAGCTGCTTCCCCTCATCGACGGCCTTGTAGTAATTCAAACCACCAATCAAGGCGACATCATCCGCAAGCGGGTAGCTCCAGGTGGTGCCGGCGTAGTATTGATTCCAGGCATCCTTGAGGCGACTGGTATAGAGGCTGAAGCCCACGTTGTCGTTGAGCGTGTAATCACCGCCGAAATAGGCGATCCAGGGAGAGTCGACTTCGCCTGCGTAGAAGGTTGCGAAACCATCTTGCATGCTGCTGGAGTTGGGTTGACTCATCGAGTGCAGCCGTCCGCCCTGTAGCGCTAGTCCCTCGACGCTGGTGTTGGATACGGTGAAGCCGCGAAAGCTTTCCGGCAGCAGTCGCGAATCGCCATACTGCACGACAGGCGTGACCGGGAAAACATCACCCACTTTGATCTCAGTGTCCAGGAAGCGGGTCTTTACGGCGCCGCCGAGCTTGGAGTAGTTGCCCTCGGCCTGGCCGAGGTTGTTGTAGGGCATGACGTCGACCGAGCCACCGGCGCCTGAGCGGCCGTCGCCCGAATCGAGCTTGATTCCAAGCATGGCGAAAGCGTCAACGCCGAAGCCAACGGTACCCTGTGTGAAGCCCGACTCGAAGCGGCCTATGACTCCGTGGGCCCATTCTTCCGAGTAGCCGTTTCCAGTACCGCTGGACTGGCCTTTGCGAAAATCACGGTTGAAGTAGAAATTTCGATTGAGGATGCTCAGGCTGCTGCCTTCGATGAATCCCTCGGCTTTTTCCTCGGCGGCCATTGCAGCCTGCCCAGCGCTGACGCTCAAGGCGATCAGAGAAAGTCCCAACAGGGCCTTGTTGTTCATAAAACGCTCCTGATGTTATTGGCAATTTTTTCATTGTGAGGTTATGTATATGCCGAAGCGCGCCGGGCATAACCGGGCGCGCTTCCGACATACTTCCACATGCCAAATAACGCCAGGGTGACTTGAAAATTACTTTTCGGTCAGCAACGCGTCATCAATACTCAATTCTGATTCCTGCAGTTCGTTCCTGATGCGCGGTACTCCAGAATATTCAAGTTTCCGCTAGAGTCCTCGTAGGTCATTTGCGCAGGCATCACGTCGCAGTTGCCATTGATCGACGTGAGGTGAATGACCTTGGCGATGTCGAGCTTCATGCCGTAGCGGTAGTGAGTGACCTCCGGCGGGTTCTTGTCTTGGGCGCTAGCGTATTCGTGCATGGATTGCTCGTTGGCCTGGATCATCTTGCCGTACAGGCGATCAGAGCCGCCCTCAGCCATGGCCAAAGAGGATGCGGTGAGAATCATCAGAGCGGTAATAGCTTTAAGCGCTTTCATATTTCATCACTCCGTTAGGGGATAATGAAAATATAAGCTGGGTAAGCTGTCACAGACGTGAAGCCAAAATTACATCGATGTAAGCGCAATTCCAAATAGCAACTCAGGCCAACCACCATGAGTCTCAAATTCAATTTTCCAGTTGGCCTAAGTTACAAAGGGTGGCGATTTATGAAGATAGGTCTTTGGCTTTCCCTTGCCGTCGCATCAGCCAATAGGCGGCAGGCAACACCAACATGGACAGCAGTGGTGCTGTGATCATGCCGCCAACCATGGGCGCTGCGATGCGCTTCATCACCTCTGAGCCCGCTCCACCGCCCCAGAGAATAGGCAGCAGGCCGGCGATGATCACGGCGACGGTCATCACCTTAGGCCTGACGCGCAGGACAGCACCTTCGCGGATCGCCTCAAGCAGGGCTGGATCGTCGCTGCGGCCAACATCCACGCGAGCATGCCAGGCGTTCTTCAGGTAGAGCAGCATGATCACCCCAAACTCCGCCGATACTCCCGCCAAGGCGATAAAGCCGACCCCAGTGGCAACCGACAGGTTGAAGCCGAACCAGTAGAGCAACCAGACACCGCCTGACAGAGCGAAGGGTAGGGTGGCCATGATCAACAGGGCCTCACTGAAGCGGCTGAAGGTCAGGTAGAGCAGCACGAAGATGATCAGCAAGGTCGCCGGCACGACCCAAGTCAGGCGTGCATTGGCGCGCTCCAGGAACTCGAATTGACCGGAGTAGGAGACTGTCATCCCCGCGCCCAACTGGACGCGGTCGGCGACACGCTGCTGCAACTCACGCACAGTCGATGCCAGATCGCGACCGCGGACATCGACATAGACCCAGCCCGAGAGACGCCCGTTCTCGCTGCGCAACATCGGTGGTCCTTCTGTCAGGCTGATCTGGGCGACGGTTCCTAGTGTAATTTGCTGTCCCGCCGCGGTCAGAATCGGTAGCCGCCGCAAAGCCTCAGGGCTGTTCCGCCACTCCCGGGGATAGCGCAGGCTGATCGGGAAGCGGGCCAGCCCCTCGACCGTTTCACCAATATTGCTACCGCCTATAGCGCCCGATACAACCGCCTGCACGTCGGCGATGCTCAGGCCATAGCGTGCTGCGGCCAGGCGATTGATCTGGATATCCACATAACGCCCACCGGTGAGGCGCTCCGCAAGTGCCGAGCTCACGCCAGGTACCTCCTTGGCCACGGCCTCAATGTCACGCGTTATGCGCTCAATCTCGGTCAGCGAGGTTCCGGAAACTTTCACCCCGATGGGACTCTTGATCCCCGTGGCCAGCATGTCGATGCGGTTGCGGATCGGTGGAACCCAGATATTGGAGAGACCAGGTACTTTTACCGCCTGATCCAACTCATCGATGAGCTTTTCTGGTGTCATCCCTGGACGCCACTGATCGCGGGGTTTGAATTGCACCGTGGTCTCGAACATTTCCAGCGGCGCTGGGTCGGTGGCCGTTTCCGCTCGACCGGCCTTGCCGAACACTCGCGCTACTTCCGGCACGGTGAGGATCATGCGGTTTGTCTGCTGCAGCAGCTGACTTGCCTTGCTTGCCGGCAAGCCGGGCAGGGCTGATGGCATGTACAACAGATCGCCCTCATCCATGGGCGGCAAGAACTCTCCACCCAGTCTGCTGAGCGGCCAGAGGCTGGAGAGGAAAACCAGCAAAGCCATCGCAAGCGTAGCCTTGGGCCAGGCCAGAACAAACTCAAGTACCGGCCGATAGGCATTGATCAGCCAGCGGTTCAGCGGGTTTTGCTGCTCGTTGGGAATATGCCCACGAATCCAGTAGCCCATCAGTACCGGCACCAGGGTGACCGATAGTCCGGCTGCAGCAGCCATGGCATAGGTCTTGGTGAAGGCCAATGGACCAAATAACCGCCCCTCCTGAGCCTCCAGGGTGAAAACTGGGAGAAATGATAGGGTGATGATCAATAGGCTGAAGAACAGCGCCGGCCCGACTTCGGCCGCGGCTTCGCCGATCACCCGCCAGTGTGCCTCGCCATGGAGCGGCTCATTGGGATGCTGTGCCTTCCAGGCCTCGATGTGCTTGTGCGCGTTCTCGATCATCACCACAGCGGCATCGACCATTGCGCCGATGGCGATGGCGATGCCGCCGAGCGACATGATGTTGGCGTTGATGCCCTGGTAGCGCATGACAATGAAGGCCATGAGGATGCCCAAGGGCAGGGTAATGATCGCCACCAGCGACGAGCGCAGGTGCCCGAGGAAAATCAGGCAAACCAGGGCGACCACCACGAACTCTTCCAGCAGCTTGTAGCTGAGGTTGTCGATGGCGCGGTCGATCAGTTGGGATCGATCATAGGTGGTGACCACTTCAACGCCGGCGGGCAAGCTAGCCTTCAAGGCATCCAGTTTGGCCTTCACCGCCTGGATGGTGTCTCGGGCATTCTTGCCGGAACGCAGGATAACCACGCCGCCGACCACCTCCCCCTGGCCATCCAGCTCGGCAATGCCGCGACGCATCTCTGGCCCCAGTTGAATAGTGGCCACCTGCCCCAGCAGCACCGGAATCCCCGTTACTGAGGACCGCAATGGCACGTTACGGAAGTCTTCCAAGCTTTGCAGATAGCCTGAAGCCCGCACCATGTACTCACGTTCGGCCAACTCCAGGATGGCACCACCGGTCTCTTGGTTGGCACTCTTCAGAGCTGCCTCGATCTCCTGTTGGGTCACGCCATAGGCCACCAGCTTCTGCGGGTCGAGCACGACCTGATACTGCTTGACCATGCCACCGAGGGTGGCTACCTCGGCGACGTTGGGAAGGCTCTTCAGCTCGTACTTTAGAAACCAGTCCTGCAGCGCACGCAGCTGGGAAAGGTCATGCTGGCCGCTGCGGTCGACCAGGGCGTACTGGTAGATCCAGCCCACGCCGGTAGCGTCCGGACCTAGGGTGGTGGTGACGCCCTCGGGTAGGCGCTCCTGTGCTTGGTTGAGGTACTCCAGCACCCGCGAGCGCGCCCAGTAAAGGTCGGTGCCGTCCTCGAACAGCACATAGACGAAGGAGTCACCGAAGAACGAATAGCCTCGCACCGTCTTCGCTCCCGGTACCGAGAGCATGGTGGTGGCCAGCGGGTAGGTCACCTGGTTCTCGATGATCTGCGGTGCCTGGCCGGGAAAGCTGGTTCGGATGATGACCTGGGTATCAGACAGATCCGGCAGAGCGTCAAGCGGCGTACTGCGCAGCGACCAGATGCCAAGGGCGGTGATGAACAAGGTCGCCAGCAGCACCAGGAGGCGGTTGCCGATCGACCAGTGAATCAGGCGCTCGATCATGGTTGGCCTCCTTCCTTGCTGAGCAGCTCGATCAGCAGACCAGTATCCGTTTGCCGGGCACCGATGCGCACAGGGTCACCGGGTTTGAGGCCTGCACCTACCTCGGGGCGGGCCAGAGGAAAGGGCATGGTCATGCCGGGCATACTCAGGCTCTCGAAAGGACCGTGCTCCAGGGTGACCTGTTTCCCGTCTAGTGCGCGAATTACGCCATGGGACTCATGCAGCCCCTTCGCGAGATCCTGTTCCGCGTTGTCGGCCATGATGCCCTGAAGGCTGGCTTCCGAATCGATCAGGAACTGGCCAGAGGTGACGACCGCCTGACCTTCCTTAAGGCCAGACAGCACTTCCAGGCGCCCATCGGCTTCACGACCAAGGATGATTTCCTGTGGGCGGTAGCGCCCGTCGCCGTCGGCCAGCATGACTAGGGCACGTTTGCCCGTGCGGATCACCGCCTCGCTCGGCACAAGCAGCGCGGGCTGCTCGGTGGTGCTGTTCAGGCTTACGGCTGCGAACATGCCAGGGCGCAGCTTTCCTGTGGCGTTGGGTAGTTCGCTGCGCACGGTGACCGTACGCGTCTGTGGGTCGGCACTCGGCAACAAAGCGATGATACGGCCTTGTAGAGGTTGCCCAGGGAAGGCTGTCAGGTTGGCGTCGATGCTCGCCCCAACTTGAACCGCCCCAGCCAGAGCTTCAGGTATCGCCGCATCGAGCCAGATCGTGGACAGCCCGTTGATACGCGCCAGATCCTGCCCGGCTTCGACGGTCATCCCGGCGCGTACCTCCAAGGCTTGGAGCTCGCCGCCGATAGGTGTGGTGAGGGTTTGCACCGCCCGCGGTTTTCCGCTGCGTCGAACGTGTTCGATCAGTGTTCGCGTCATGCCAAGCAAGCGCAGGCGTTCCTGGGCCGCAGTGATCAAGCGGGCGTCACCGGTACGCAGTACCGCGATGAACTCCAGCTGGGCTGCGGACCACTCAGGAATCAGGAGGTCGACGAGAGGCGTGCCTGCGGGCAGCACATCGCCGGGGGCGCGCCCATAAACCCGTTCGACAAATCCGCCAGCACGGGCCTGGAGATTCGCCACCTCACGCTGGTTATAGGCCAGGGAGCCGACCGCCTCGATGCCGGAGGGCAGTTCGCCGCGGACCACTGTTGAAGTTCGCATCCCAAGGTTTTGCACGGCCTGAGCGGACACGCTCAGTGCAGACGACTCTTGTCCGGCCCCTGCGTATTTGGGGGCAAGCTCCATGTCCATGTAGGGCGACTTGCCCGGCTTATCGAAGCGCTGCTCCGGTTGCATCGGGTCGTACCAGTAGAGCACTTTGCGCTCTCCAGTTTGTGCGGTGCTAGGTACTTCTCCGTGTTCAGGCTGCTTCTGGGCCAGCCAATAACCACTACTCGCGGCCCCCACACCGACGGCCAGCAAGGCAGCCGCAAAGCCAAATGCCGAAATCTTCATTTCAATCCCTCCACATACGCGTAATACAGGCTTGCGGAGAGCTGGCTCAGCTTGCGCTGCTGTTCGATCTGCCGCAGCTGCGCCTCGATCAGATCGCGCTGGGCGGTGATGACGGATGTCAGCTGGCTGTTGCCGACCTGGTAGGCGGCCAGTTCGAGATCGGCACGTTTGTTCGCCAGCGGGATCAAGGTGCTTTCGGTGCGTTTCAGGGTTTTGCGTAATTGCTGGAGCTCAGCTAGGCCGCTTTCCAGCTCGGCCTGATGGGTACGGAGCAGCACTTCCTGTTCGGCCTCCATCTGCGACACGCTCTGCTGCTTGGAGTTGATATTGGGCCCCTGACGCGTGCCAACGAACATCGGCAGGTCGAAGGTGAACTGCACCATCACCATGTCGCCGAACTGGTTGTCGCGATTGTTATAAGCAAACTCAACGCCCCAGTCAGGCGTCTTCTCGGCGATGGCTTCACCTAGCTCGGCGCTGGCCTCGCCGACCCGGGCCGATGCGGCGCGTAGTTCGGGATGCAGAGTCATGCGCTGCAGATGCGGAACTTCCAGGCTCAGGGTAGGTGCATCTCCCGCCATAGGCTGATCGGCCTCGTTGCCGATCCAGCGGCGCAACTTGGCCCGAGCTATCGCCACATCGCGACTTAGCTCATCTCGCCGGTCTTGCAAGGTCAGAGCCTCTTGATCTGCCTGTAACAGTTCGCCAGGCTGAGCACTGCCGCCGGCGATCAGCGATTGCACCGTCGAGCGGAGCATGTCGATCTGCCGATCCAGTTGATCGAAGAGGCCGACACTGCGTTCGGCGTAGTAGACCTCCAGCCAGCTCAATGCCGTCTGGCGCTTGATCTCCAGTTGCATAGTTCGCTGCTCAGCCTCGGCCCGGACAACGGAGGCCTCGGCCAACTGGTGTCGAGCCTGGCGTTTGTCGCTATTTGGGACCTCCTGCATGAGCCCAATGCGGCGCATGGTCATGAAGTCCCTATTGAGGGAGTAACGATCCGGCCCTTCGATAGGCAGGTTGTCGACGCCGAGGATCAGCTTGGGGTCGGGTAGGGCATCCGCGGGCTCTACAGCCTGCTGTGCCGATGCGACCTGCGCTTGTCGCGCGAGGTTCTCAGGTGCGGTTTGTTCTGCAAGTGATTGCGCGCGCTCAAACGTCAGGGGTTGAGCCTGAACGGCAACAAAAGGGACTGCCCAGAATGCAACAGTCAACACGCCCATGCAGCCACGGCGTGTGAAAAGGAAAGCGGACATGCTTTCGCCTCCAATGCGATTGATCGAAGTCGCTACCGCGCAGTGCAAGGTAGCGACGGCGCACCTGCTAAGCAGGCGCGATGGATCAGTGCATTAGGCGACGCGAGGAGGGCGCCAGAGATCTGCGGGCTCCCGCTTGATCACCGACTGGCTCAGTAGCAACTCGGGGCGTGAGGGGCGAGGAGGGATAGTCTTTATCACGGCTGTATGGAGAAGACCGCCGGTCTTGCAGTCCTGGCCGGATTTACAGGGAGATTTTCCGGCCAGCCCATCGGACTTGTCCTTATGCTCGCAGCACGGGGCATCAGCCATTGCGTGCCCCTGGTGATCGTCGCTCTGCATTGGGCAAGGTTGTGCCGGCATACTGAAAGCCAAACCGCCGAAGGTCGGCAGCACAAGGCTAACAATCATTACCAGAACCAATCCAATTCGACGCACGGCGATCCACCACGCAGGGTTATAGCGCGACTATAGCAGATAGTTTTGAGAGGCGAGCATAGCTGCAGTAAACAATTGAATTGACCCCGTTTCCCTAGTGCCTCCAGGTCTTAAAAAGCTCATCTAAGTCACTGCAGAACAGTCCACTTCTTGCCGCTAGTAGACGGCTTCGCCAATGAGCCTATGTCCACGATGACGTTACGGCGTACGTTGGGTTTTTTCGTCACGTCGACTTTTCATCTCGGTATACCAATGTCCCCTGGTCGCGGCAGGAAACTCGATCACCCCCAGGCTGCGTCCTTGACCGTATCTCGGTGGCTTCTGCGGCAGGCGAATGTTCGGCAAATCGGCACCCTCTGCGGAGCGGACATGGGATTTCATGCCTGCGCCCAGCCGACCATCGCCGTACACGCTGATCGACGAGGTGGATTGGTGCCCCATGATGTAAGCCATTTTTTCGGGACTTTCCCCGGATGCCTTCAGAATTGAACCTAGCTGGTGCCGGAAACTCTTTAGGGTTGGGTGTTTTTTGCGCCTGGGCCACAGGCTTCGGCATTCTTTACGCAGGCAGTCTCTGATCGCCGTGTTAGTGCGTGGACACTCAGACATCCTCTGCGTGGCCCACTCCACCAGCGCCAGCGTTTTTGACTTGTCGATTACCAGAGTGCGGTCAGCGCCACGATGTAGCTCGGCAGATTTCTTGCCTCCAATAATGTGTACTAGATGGCCGGTAACGGTGATCGTGCGCATCTCGCATGGACGCACACCCAGGCAATAAGCAAGCACTAGTGATGCAGCTTCATCGAGATTGCCGCCTGTGCGCAGGTGCTTGATCAGCAATTTAAAGTCGTCGAGGGAGACTTTTCGAATATGCCCTAGCTTAGTCTTTTTCGTTATCTGGCTGTTTGGAGCAGTGACAGGGTTGGCCAGAGCCCTGATGGCTTTTGCCGCTTCGATGTCTCCCCGCGCCAGCTGGTCGTTCATCAGGGCGTTCTTGAGGGTGCTGAAAGCATTGGGTCGATAGTCCGGCGCACAGGCAAGCAAAGCCGCGCAGATCTGCGCCGAAGTGGGGGCGTCCTCATCACAGTGAGTCCGATAGAAATTTTGTGCTCTGGTCTGATACCGCTTCAAGGTTGTTGGTTGCATCGCTGTCATCTCTCTTCTTGTTGTTTTGATGACAAAGCTAAGCCGCTTCGCGAATGGCGTTGTGTCAGTTCGGCCTACACTGAAATTCACTACGCCTTCGCTTCGTTTTTTCTCGTTCCGTCCGAACTGCCACAACGCCCTCTTACTCGCGCCGCGAGTAAGAGGTGCGCGCTCCTACTCACGCGACACGCCTCATCTGAATTCAGCGTGCGCCGTGAGCAAAAGCGCGCGCAAGCCTTTTGTCATCAAAATCAAAGCGTAGCCAGCGCCATGGCGCTGAAAGGACGAGCCCAGCAGTACGAAGCTGCGCATCGCCAATACAGCAGAAATCGGCGCACTCAAAAATGCTGGCCAATAAGACGGTATTCGGTTATGGATTATTCGATTAACTAATTGAATTTATTGAATTAAATATCGAAATATAACCAATAAAAGCAGTGCCAGTTTTGGCACCCTTGCTGCCGCAAGTGGCAGTCGCTGTCCCCGTCTGGGCTGTTTTCGGTGCCCCATCAGGCACTGTGTATGCCGCATGCGGCACGAATAGAGTGTCGCAGGCTGCCTAGTGCGACAGTCCAGGAGTGTGGCATTGAGATGTTGCGATACTCCCTGAGTGTCGTAACGGTTTCTGCGACACGAATGTCGTGTCGCTCGGTTAGGCCCGCTGCCTGTGATTGAGCGCAATCGCATGGCTTTGGGTCGCAAGCGGTGTAGAGGCATGCGACACCATCCGAGTGTCGCAGGACGTGGTTGTGACAGGCCTGGGGTGTCGCATTTTTTAGCCGCGATACTCGGCGCGTGTCGCAATCGCCTCATGCGACACGGCAGACGTGTCGCAGATAGCGGGCCCACATCTTGTGGGCTGTGCTGATATTTCCGGACGTGGAGCAGAAGGCGGCGTTATGGTCTTCATGGCGCAGCTTGGCCGCCTTCTGAATTGTGTCAGTGGAGTCGATCAGGCGCCGGATAGAAGCCCTGAGGAAGAAAATTCTGATAGTCCACCAGGGATTGGTACCCGCCAGGGTGGAAAGAGGCGATGACGTAGAAGCTTCCAGTGTATGTGTGCAGCACCCAGAACTCTCCCTCTAATTCGATACGCAGGATGTCGGAGGTGCGAATCAGACGTCCATCGGCAAATCGCCCCCCGAGCGGATCCGCCCTGACATGCCGGTGCGTTACTCCCAGGCAGCAGCATGCCGCGATAAGGGCATCGGTGAGATAGGCCGTGACCGGCTTGCTGAAAGGGTATGCCTGAGCCTTGCGT
>Ga0209599_10001177_pt1 | contig 13159 bp, 9 predicted proteins | sample Shrwel_input2_FT_FD_187534 | JGI IMG/M metagenome (GOLD analysis project Ga0209599, IMG submission 187534) | Subsurface microbial communities from deep shales in Ohio, USA - Utica-3 well 1 S input2 FT (SPAdes) (version 2) ... | reverse complement strand
CAAAGAAAAAGCTGACAAAGAACAAAAAGCTAAAGAAGATGCTGCTCGCAAAAAGCTCCAAGAAGCACTTAATAAAAACAATATCGACAAAGAAATGGCTGCTTTAGAAAGCAAAATCAAAGCTGAAAAAGAAGCTCAGCTACACAAAGCTGCCGAACAAGCCGCACAAAAAGAAGCAGAACGTTTGGCTCAAGCGAAAGCTCAAGCCGACCAACAGGCAGCGGCTGACAAGGCCAGTAAAGCCAAAAACGACTTAATCAGCAAATACACAAAACAAATTTATGATGCAATTAAGCGCGAGTGGTCAATTCCACCTAAGAGTGACGAACTATCGGCACAAGTACGTATTGTTTTGTTACCCGATGGCGAAGTACGTAGTATTTTATTTTTAAAACGTAGTGGTAATAGCGCGTTTGATGCTAGTATTGAAGCCGCAATCGAAAAGGCCAGCCCCTTGCCTGTGCCTTCCGATGCTGCCTTATTTAGTCAATTTCGTAGCGTCACCTTTAATTTTAGTAGTAAGGACTAAAATGCCATATTTTCGTAAATTCTTTGTTAACTGCCTTGCTTTATCGTTAATTGCAATTAATAGCCATGCTGATGGTTTAACTATTGATATTGTTAAATCGAGTAATAATACTACGCCTATTGCTATTGTGCCTTTTGTAAATGACCCAGCTAGTGAGTCATTAAATAGTATTATTAGTGATGACTTAGCCCGCAGTGGCTTATTTGTTCCTGCCAAGCAGTTTCCCGAACGCCCAAGCAGTAGCAGCGAATTTGTGTTTCCTGTGTGGCAAGTATTGGGCTTAGATTATGTAGTCGTCGGCAAAGTATCACCTAACGAAAACAATCAATCGACCATTCAATATGAATTAGTCAGTAGTAGCCAAGAAAAACGTCTTTTAGGCGAAAGCATGACGATTCCTGCGACTCGTTGGCGCGAAGCTGCACACTTTATTAGTGACCGCGTGTTTAAATATATTACAGGTATTGATGGCTCGTTTAGCACCCGTGTCGCCTACGTTTTGCAATATACGAGTGAAGGAAAAATACGTTACCGCCTAGATATTGCCGATGCCGATGGCCATCAACCGCGCAGCATTTTAGACAGTGACGAACCTATTTTATCGCCAAGCTGGTCACCTGACGGACAAAATATTGCCTATGTTTCGTTTGAAGGGGGCAAACCAGCTATTTATACTCAAAATCTTGCTACACAACAACGCCAAATTATTACTAAATTTAAAGGTCTTAATGGTGCGCCTGCTTGGTCTCCTGATGGTTCTAAATTAGCTTTAACGTTGTCTCAAGATGGAAATCCAGAAATTTATTTGTTTGAATTAGCCAACAAAAAGCTAACTCGCCTTACAAATCATTACGCGATTGATACCGAAGCCCGTTGGTTTCCTGATGGTCGTGCGTTAATCTTTACCTCAGATAGAGGTGGCAATCCACAAATTTATCGTTTAGACATAAACACTCAAGACGTTAAACGCTTAACCTTTGAAGGCTCATTTAATGGACGTGGCGCAATTAGTCCTGATGGTCGCTATTTAGCGATGGTGCATCGCCGTAGTGGGCAAAACTTTCAAATTGCACTACAAGATTTACAAACAGGTGGAGTAACTCGACTTACCGATACACCTTTAGATGAAGCTCCTAGTTTTTCCCCTAATAGTCAAATGATTGTTTATGCGACAAAACAAGGAGCAAAAGGCGTATTAGGCATCATGTCTTTAGATGGTCGATTTAAGCTACAACTCCCTGCCTCTGATGGCCAAGTGCGCGAACCCGCATGGTCGCCTTAATTTAACAACATCGCCTCTTTGGAGAAAATAAATGTTAGACAAAAAAGTTCCCCTTGCTGTTTTTATTAGTTTAGCGTTGGCTATGGGTGGTTGCTCTACACTCAAAGGTAAAAAAGCCGAAGAAATGGCTGACCAAAACTATCCACAAGGGCAAGGCGTACAAGACGCAAACTCTGCTACTGGTGCTGATACCAACTCACTAAGTGAGCAAGAGCGTTTAAAAGCTGAAGCTTTAGCCGAGCAACAACGTTTAGCAGAACAAGCTCGTTTAGAGCAAGAACGTTTAAAAGCCGAAGCCGCTAGCATGTTAGCTACGCGTTTGGTGCATTTTGACTACGACAGTTCTGATTTATCCAGTCAAGACCAACGTGTATTACAAGCACATGCACAATACTTAAAAGCAAACACACAAGCTAAAGTATTACTTTCAGGTCATGCTGACGAACGCGGCACACGTGAATACAACATGGCATTAGGTGAACGTCGTGCTAACGCAGTACAAGCTTTTTTTGTGAGTAATGGCGTTAAAAGCAGTCAATTAGACACTGTTAGCTTTGGCAAAGAAAAGCCCCTTAATAATGGCTCTAGTGAATCCGCATGGGCAGAAAACCGCCGTGTAGAAATTGGTTATCAACAAGGTGCGCCTCGCTGATTATATGCAGCATAGACCCAGCCCTACACACCCTGACCCACTTAAAAATAATGCTTTAGAGGCAAAACTTTTTAAGCGCAGGGTGTTTTTTTGTGGTTTTTTTATTTTTATTGCTTTTTTTACACTCATTTTACGTTACGGCTATTTACAAATATTTGAGTATCAAACTTACACTACCCTCGCGCAAAGCAATCGCATTAAATTACAAGCTATTACCCCGCCACGCGGTTATATTTACGACCGAAATGGCATTTTATTGGCTGATAATCGTCCTGTTTTTACTGCCATTATTAATCCTCAAGAAGTCGATAATGTTGAACAAACCTTAAAAAAAATTGCGCCTATTTTTCAATTAGACGCTGATGACCTACAAAAAATCCAGACTCGTTTGTTACGCGCACATCGTTTTGAGCCGATTACCGTTAAACTCAATTTAACCGAAGCCGATATTGCCCGTTTTTCGGAAGTGAGTTATTTACTCAAGGGCGTGAGTATTGAAGTCAAACTAGCACGTTATTATCCTTATGGTGAGCTATTTGCCCATGCATTAGGTTATGTGGGCAGAATTTCGGATAAAGAAGCAGCACGAATTAATCCAGAACGTTATGCAGGTACCGATTTAATTGGTAAAACAGGCATCGAAAAATATTACGAAAATTTATTACAAGGCAAAGCGGGTTATCAACAAGTCGAAGCTAATGCACATGGCGAGGTGTTACGTTTATTAGAGCGTAATGAACCAACTCGAGGCAATGACTTAGTGTTACATCTCGATTATGGCTTACAAAAAATGATTACCGAAAAATTGGCAGGTCGTCGTGGTGCTGTTGTTGCCATTGAACCCAGTACAGGCGGTGTATTAGCATTTGTAAGCACGCCAAGTTTTGACCCTAATCCTTTTGTATCGGGTGTACCTAATACTTTATATCAGTTTTGGCGCAATCATCCTGACATTCCTCTTTATAACCGCGCCTCTCAAGGAGTTTATCCACCAGGTTCGACCATTAAGCCCTTTGCGGGCATGGGTGGCTTAAATTATGGATTAGTTGATTGGGATTTTAAAATTCGTGATCGGGGCTCTTTTAGTATTCCTGGTGACAATCATTTATTTAGAGACTGGAAAAAAACAGGGCATGGCGTTGTTGACTTACATCGTGCCGTAGAAATCTCGTGTGACACCTATTTTTATACCCTTGCCTATAAAATGGGAGTCGATAAATTTCATGATTGGATGGCACAGTTTGGCTTTGGAGCCGTGACAGGCATTGACTTAGCAGGTGAAAAAAGCGGCACTCTGCCCTCTGTCGCATGGAAACGTAAAACACTTAATGCCCCGTGGTACACAGGTGAAATGATTTCGGTAGGTATTGGTCAAGGATACTTTACGTCAACTCCACTACAATTAGCGATGGCAACTGCCATTATGGCAAATAAAGGCCAACATATTACGCCACACTTACTTAAAAGCACCACAGGGACACAAACTTATAGTATTACTAATCAAAGTGATGGAAAAGTAAAGTTTTTGGGTGACGAAACACAATGGGATTTAATGCACAAAGCGATGCGTGATGTGGTACATGGACGTGGTACCGCAGGTAATTTACGCAAAGACCTTGTGGGTTACGAAATGGCAGGAAAAACAGGCACCGCACAAGTAAAAGGCATAAAACAAGGCCAACGCTACGACGAAAAATCATTAGATGAACGTCATTTAGATCATGCGTGGTTTATGGGCTTTGCACCAGTAGATAACCCTCAAGTGGCGGTTGCGGTGTTAGTCGAAAATGGTAAACACGGCAATAGTACTGCTGGGCCTATTGCCAAAGCGGTATTTGATTATGTGATTCATCAAATGAATCACGATACACTTACCACCCCAAATAACACGTCAAATACTAGCTTAAATAGTTCAACCACGCCCACTGCGTTAACGCTTGAGACCGATAATGAATAGTCGCCACTATTACCATTTTTTACGGCGTAACCCTACACCCAACAAAAAATCTTATTCGCTTTGGTTAAAATGGCATATAGATTTACCCTTAATAACTTTATTAACCTTAGTTAGTTTGGTTGGACTATTGCAACTATATAGCGCATCTGGTAGTGATTTGGGATTAGTCATTAAGCAAACAACCAGTTTTATGATTGGCTTAGTGGCCATGCTATTTATTGCCCAAATTCCACCGCGTTTTTATAAAGCTATTTCGCCGTGGTTATACCTTAGTATTGTGATGTTATTAGTCATGGTCGCTTTATTTGGCACAGTAGCAATGGGAGCAAGACGCTGGCTAACCATTCCTCACGTGACACGCTTTCAACCTTCAGAATTTATGAAACTTGCTATGCCGATGATGATGGCTTGGTTTTTAGCACAAGCCACACTCCCCCCTAAATTTAAAGACATTGTGATTGCGTTAGTTATTATTGCTATTCCTACCTTACTTATTGCACGTCAACCAGACTTAGGTACGGCACTGTTAGTGACCTCCAGTGGATTTTTTGGCTTATTTTTAGCAGGATTACCGTGGTGGTTTTTAGGATTGTCTTTTTTGAGTGGTGCGGCGATTGCACCTATTGCTTGGCATTTTTTACATGACTATCAACAGCAACGTATTTTGACCCTGATTAATCCCGAAGCCGATCCACTTGGAACAGGTTGGAATATTATTCAATCTAAAACAGCCATTGGCTCAGGCGGATTAAGTGGCAAAGGTTGGCTTAATGGCACACAAGCCCACTTAGATTTTTTACCCGAAGGTCATACTGACTTTATTATTGCCACTTATTCTGAAGAGTTTGGTTTAATAGGGATTATTGCCCTACTTACCTTATATGGCGCGATTTTAATACGTTGCTTATATATTGCCACCACCGCCACCGACAGCTATAGCCGCTTATTAGCAGGCGCAATTAGCCTGTCGTTTTTTGTTTATGTTTTTGTCAACGCAGGAATGGTCAGTGGTATATTGCCTGTCGTGGGTGTGCCCTTACCCTTTATTAGTTATGGTGGCACGGCAATGCTCACACTCCTGTCAGGCTTTGGTATTTTGATGTCAATTCATACTCATAAAAAATTACTGGATTAACTTTATGATTAAAAATTTAGCTTTTTCTTTATTCACCCTTATTCCTATCACATTTAATTATGCTCATTGTGGCGATTTTGATAATTATGACACCCTAAAAACACTGATTAGCGAAATAGACAGCGAAGGAATGTACACAAATACCGAATTAAATGATTTATTTTTTGAAGTAGAACGCCAACAAGTAACCCTAGACTTAATGAGTCGTCCTGCCGAAACAGTCAAACAATGGAAAGATTATCGTCCTCATTTTTTAACCACTAAAAACATCAACAAAGGCGTAGATTTTTGGAAGAAATACCATGAAGCTCTTGAAGTCGCAGAACAACAATTGGGTGTTCCCCCCGAAGTAATTGTCGCTATTTTAGGGGTAGAAACACGTTATGGTGCTAACAAAGGCCGCCTCAAAGTGATTGACTCATTAGCAACACTTGCCTTTGACTTTCCACGCCGTAGCGAATACTTCACCCAAGAGCTTAAAAATTTTTTAGCCTTGACCAAAGAACAAGGTTTAGACCCATTAGCAATTAAAGGTTCTTATGCAGGTGCAATGGGCTATCCGCAATTTATGCCTTCTAGCTGGCGTAAATTGGGTATAGATTTTGATGGCGATAATAAAGCTGATTTAATTAACAATCCGATTGATGCTATTGGTTCAATTGCTAATTACTTTAAAGAAAATGGCTGGCAAGCAGAAGAAAACATTGCTTTTAGTGCAACAGCTGCCGCAGGTAATTATGATGACATTATTAATAATAAACAATTAAGCACCATTAATACCTTGGGTGAGTTAAAAGCAAAAGGCTTTTCTGTGCAAGCTTCGTTAGAAGACGCAACCCCTGCTTCTGTCATAAGCTTAGAAGGCGATAATGGTACTGAATACTGGATAGGTCTGAATAATTTTTATGTGATTACCACCTATAACCGCAGTACCATGTATGCGATGGCAGTATTTCAATTAAGCCAAGCCATTAAAGAAGCCAAAAACACCTCAAATTGATGTATTTTAAGAAGCCTATATGTGCTTTCTTAATTTTTTTATTACAGGCCAAAACATGAATTTATTAAAACAGTTAATACTCGGTAGTGTTGTTTGTTATAGCAGCGTTAGTATGGCTTTTGAGCTAACTAGCACGGATATTAAAGCCAATAGTACTCTCACTCAAGCGCAAGTTTTTAATGGCTTTGGCTGTACAGGCCAAAATATTTCACCTGCTTTACAATGGAAAAATGCGCCCAAAGGTACAAAAAGCTTTGCCGTGACAGTATATGACCCCGACGCGCCGACAGGCTCAGGATGGTGGCATTGGGTTGTATATAATTTACCTGCCACTACAAATAGCCTTGCAACAGGTGTAGGCATTGAAAACAGCACCACCCTCCCTGAAGGTACACAACAAGGTCGTACCGATTTTGGTAGCTATAGTTTTGGCGGTGCTTGCCCACCTAAGGGACATGGAAAACATCGTTATATATTTAGCGTTTACGCCCTAAGCACCGAAAAAATCGAAGTCCCCCATGATGCCAGCCCTGCACTCATTGGCTATATGATTAATGCTAATAAATTAGCAAAAGCGACTTTTACTGCAAAATATAGTCGATAAATTAAAAAGGGCTGTTTTTAACACAGCCCTCTCAACCGCTGAGTTTTTGAGCGACTTTTATTGGTTTTGAAACATTTTATTGCACTTTTGGCATGTTTTAAGCATCTAAAAGTCTAATTGTTGAACAAAAAGCTTAGACCTTTGCATAAAAAGTGGTTAAGATTGCCCGTATCGTCGCCCAACTAATAAATAAAACATCTTTGGGCAAGTCATTAGCTTGTTAGAACAAATGCGAGTTTTTAGGTTGGCACACAGATTCAGCTAATCTAAAAAATCAATATCATTGAAATGGCGCATATGTTCTACCTAAATGTCTAGGAGTAATACCGATGACATCTCGCAATTTGAATAAACGTAATTCTGCTTTGTTAAGCATATTACTTACCGCTTGTTTATCTAGTAGTGCAACTGCTGGTAACAATGCTATTTACTTCTCCACCCTCAATAATAGTAATTCTGATGCTCTGAATGAGTTAGTTACTGCTAAACAATCGGCTGTTAGTGCCACTACTAATATTTCTGATACACCACTAAATACGAATGAAGATGTTCCCGAAGCAGAGCCCTTTATTCAATCTGACCTTAAATATACCGTCTTAGGCAAACAATATACTGTATTAGCCAAAGCAAAAAACTTTAAACAAGTTGGTTTAGCTTCTTGGTATGGCAACGATTTTCATGGTCGCAAAACAGCAAGCGGCGAAAAATATGATATGCACGAATTCACAGCTGCGCATAAAACTTTACCTATCCCTTGTTATGCCCGTGTGACCAATCAAGAAAATGGTAAAAGTGTCATTGTTAAAATTAATGATCGCGGCCCTTTTCACTCCAGCCGAATTCTTGATGTCTCTAAAGGTGCTGCTGCTCAATTAGGGATGCTTAAAAAAGGTACAGTTAAAATTAAGCTTGAAGTCATTAGTAGTGCTGATGATGAAAGAAGTGTTATTGCAGCAAACGAGCCTGCGGCCACACCACAATTTTTTGTACAGGTTGGCTCATTTAGCTCTGAAGGTAACGCATTAAACTTACAATCTAAATTGTCTAGTTTGATTGCACTACCTATTGAAGTCACTAACACCGACAATAGTACGGCCATTCATAAGGTTCAAATTGGCCCTTTTGTGGATGAAGATACCGCCAAAAAAGCGAGTCAATACGTTTTACAAGTTGCTGCCCTTAATCCTGTGATTATCAAACAATAATCATCGAGTAAGTACACAAAAAACTGGACTTAACGTCCAGTTTTTTTATATCAATTAATAACTAATACCCAATGTTAAATTGGCTGCTCGGCGTTGGTTATTCCCTTGAGCAATAGTTAAATAAAATGGCCCTAAACGAGTATCTGCGGCTAGTACTGCACCCAAACTATAGGCAGTATCATCTAACAAACTAGGTGACCAATTTTCTTTTTGCGTAACAGCCCCTGCCTCAGCCAATACACCCACATAAACACCACCACCTAAAGCCGAAGGCATTTCTTTAATTTGTTTATAACCTAATAAGCGAGTCAAAAAAAACGAATTTCCTGCTAATTCACCACGTCTATAGGCCGATAAGTTTAAGGCACCACCTAACTGAAACTGTTCGGCATACGGCAAAGTTGAACCTAATGAACTACCACCACGACCTGTTGCAAAAAATGTATAGGCATCCCATGTAAAAGCACGTCGCCAATCCAACATCACACGCTGATAATCTTTATCACTACCCATACCCGACTCTGCCGAAAAATACTGTAAACGCGCCCAATTACCTTTGCGTGGAAAACGTGGATTATCTAATTGGTCAAACACAGCATTTATACCATAACCTGCTTGTTGATAGCTTTCTCCCACTAAAGGATTTAAGTTAGCTAATGAAGAAGTCCATTTAACATTTTGCTCTGAAACAAAAAAGCGCACTTCGCCCCACTTTCCTAATACCGAGCCAACATCTACGCCACCACCTGTATGACGTACTCTGTTAGTGCCTATTGCTTCGTGGTTAGCCACAATATCGCGTGGTTCATCTTTAATACCAAGCCAAGGCGCAATAAAAAACTCCCCATTTAACACCGTAGGTTGATACAGTTCGGTATATAAAGAACGGGTTTCACCTAATTCGCCTTGCACTTGCCACTCTGCGCCTAAATGATTTAACCAACTACGACGCAAACCTGCCACCAAACCAAAAGAGGAATTATTGGCAAAATCGGTATTTAGTTTTAATCCTACACGCGCAAAATCTCTACCATCTTTTTCTATAGGAATAATACGTAAGAGTGCGCCATCTTCTTTGGGAAAGAGTTGATAAGCAATACGGGTAAAATCTCCTCGTGCATACACAGCGTCAATATTTTGATGCAAGTCTTCTTGCATTAAAGGTTGACCCGTTTTTACCGCCAATAAGGATTTTAATACTTGAGGACTAACCCAATGACTACCAGTTACCTCTACTTTAGTAATATTACGTTGTGCGGGTTTACGTTGTTGTACTTGTTGTTGCCATGCTTGATAATCGGTCTCAGATAAAGAATATTTTTGTAGTTTAGCCAAATTAACACGCGCTGCTATTTCACCTACCTTAATAAGTTTGTCAGCCTCTTTAAAATCGGTTGCAGTTAACTGCCCCATGTCGGGTGTAATTAAAATATCTTTAGGCGTGAGTGTCGCAATTTGCGCCTGCATATCTTTTTGTACTGCGATGTTAATGGTTTGCTCACTCACCGAAAACAAAGACTCTAATTTTTGACGATTGGTATTAGGAGACGACACATTAACCGCAATAACGACATCTCCACACAATTTACGCCCTTCATCAATGCCCATATTTTTAACAATACCACCATCAACAACCAAATAGTTTTCGTAAGGAACAGGCGGAAAAACACCAGACACACTCATACTAGCACGCATCACTAACGGCAAATCACCATGACTCATGACCACCGTTTTACCGCTTTCTAAATCTGCCCCAATCGCTCGATAAGGAATCGGTAATTGATCAAATTGATCGGCAACAATCCCACCCGTTAATAATCTAAAAAATTGAGTAATGTAATGCACACCGACTAAATTTCGTGGCGCAACAGGCCAAAAATCTTTAAGGGTTAAGGTAAAGTCAAAATAATCTTTTTGGTCATCTCGTTTACGAAAGTATGGCATATCTTGACGTTTATGTTTATCGCCAAAAATATGATCCCAATCAGCTGCCAAAACCTGCTGTTCCATCTCTTGTGGTGACATACCCGTAGCGGCAGCTCCTCCTACAATCGCCCCCATGCTCGTGCCAACGACACAATCTACAGGCACGCGTGCGTCTTGTAATATTTTTAAAACTCCAATATGAGCAATACCTCGTGCACCACCACCCGATAACACTAAAGCGATTTTGGGACGCTCTGCCGCTTGAGCAAACGCACTGACTAGAAAGAAGGCACTCAATAACACCTTTTTTACACTAATTGACTTCATCTTTAGGCTCCTTATGCACTTTTCTCCCTCACCCCAGCTCTATCCCAAAGGGCGAGGGAGTTCTATCTCCCTATTGGATAGAGTTAGAGTGAAGGTTTTTATAGACAAAAAATTAGGGCTATATAAGCCCTAATTTATTTTTAGCGGTTTAGACTTACGCAATTATCGCTTTTTAACAATCACACTGCCAATCGAATAACCTGCACCAAAAGAACAAATTACTCCTACATCACCAGTGACTAAATCTTGATTATGCAAATGAAAGGCAATAATTGAACCTGCGGAGCTGGTATTGGCATAAGTATCTAAAATAGTGGGCGATTCTTCAGGCGTTGGGTCACGGTCTAACACTTTACGCGCAATCAAAGCATTCATATTACTGTTAGCTTGATGTAACCACATCCGTTTTAAACCTGTTGCTTCCAAGTCTAATTCGCCTAAATGTTGGGTAATTTGCTCGGCAACCATCGGACAAACTTCTTTAAATACCTTACGGCCTTCTTGACGGAATAGCTTATCGCGTTTACCCACGCCCTCTTCATCACAACGATTTAAAAAGCCAAAGTTATTACGAATGTTGTTAGAAAATTGTGTTTGTAATTTTGTGCCAATAACTTCCCATGCTTGTGGGTTGGTGCAAGTTTCTTCGGATTCTAAAATAACGGTGGTACATACATCGCCAAAAATAAAATGGCAATCTCTATCGCGCCACTCTAAATGACCTGAGCAAATTTCGGGGTTAACCATTAATACACATTTAGCCGAACCACTGCGAATCATATCAGCAGCCGTTTGCAAACCAAAAGTCGCCGACGAACACGCCACATTCATATCAAAAGCAAAACCTTTTGCACCAATAGCATTTTGGATTTCGATAGACATGGCAGGATACGCACGCTGCATATTAGAGCAAGCGACAATCACCGCATCAATATCTGCACCTGTTTTGCCTGCTTTGGCTAAGGCTTCTTCTACTGCTTTAACAGCCATTTCACATTGTAAAGACTGTTCGTCATCGCTACGATCAGCAATAATTGGATACATACGGTTTGGATCTAAAATCCCTGATTTATTAATAACATAACGCGATTTAATACCTGATGCTTTTTCGATAAATTCAGGAAAAGACGTTTTTAAGGCACTCACGTCACCACGTTCAATGGCCTCTGCATTGTTAGCATTAAATAACTCTACATAAGCATTAAAGGAATCAATTAACTCTTCATTAGTAATACTTTCTTGGGGGGTAAATAAGCCCGTGCCACTAATTACAACCTTTTTCATAGTAGATTCTCATCTGAAAGCTGGGGCATTTATCGTTATGTTCACAACTGCGAATGCCTAGCCCTAAATTTAAAGTGAACAATGCCCTCGATTCTACCCTGTTATTGTGAATATATTCATCTCCACGCTGACAAAAACTTGTATTTATCGGCCAATTACACATAAATTTTAAGTTAATTGCTGCCACAGCCTATTTAAACGCTCATTTGAGATAGGTACAGCCGTTTTCATCGGTTGCGAAAATAAAGAAATACGATACTCTTCTAACAACCAACGATAATCATCTAAAGGCTGCATATTGATACTACGCGCCTGATAATCGATTCGTTTTTGCTGAGACTGCTGCCAACGTTTTTGTATTTCTGCACACGCTAATACATCACGATTAAGATTATTAGGCAGTCGTTCTAAACGTACCTGCAAGGCTTTTAAATAACGCGGATATTCATGCCAACGCTTAGGCTCAAGCTCGGCTAAAAACTGGCTCGGCTTAAACTCAATTAATTGTTGGTTAATATCGGCGATAGATTGGGCAAAAATGGATTGTTTAAAATTGCCTAACTGTTTATTGACCTCGCGCCATGCTTTAAAAATTTCGCTGACTAATTTAAGCACTTGCTGCCCTTCTAGTAACAACAGGCTGCGTTTTTGTTGCAATAATTCATTAAATTCAGGGAGTGTATAAATAAGACTCAAGCCAAATACGCGATTAAACACCGCTTGCACTAACTGATATTCTAACTGTGCTTTAGTGCCATAAGGGGCGAAATCCACCGCCAACGCGGGTGTAATAATCTTTTTGAGTAATTTAACTTCGCTACTACAGGCTTTTTGCCATAAGGCCATCGTGCCGCGCTGGTGTTCTTGCTGTGCCAAACTTTCGCTAGGCAAATACTGTAGTGTGACACCTTGTTCTTGTGCGACTAAGGCCGCATAACTGCGCGTGGGTAAACCCGCCACTTTTTTCTCAATAATGGGGGCAATTTCGCTAGGAAACTCAGTTAATAGTTGATTACTCGGCAAGACCGCTAAGGCGACTTGTTGACTGGAAAATTGGATTTTTAATGCCGCCAAATCTCGGCCTGCTGACAATACTTTACCCTTATTATCAACCACTTCTATATTAAACTTACAGTAAAGTGGCAAGTTACGTTCACTCTCTTGCCAATCTTCGGCACTGATGCGTAAACCGCGTGGCTGCAATAACTGATTTAACACTTGGCTTAAACTTTGTGTGTCGTGTGTATTGGGCAAATCG
>Ga0209599_10001176_pt1 | contig 13165 bp, 2 predicted proteins | sample Shrwel_input2_FT_FD_187534 | JGI IMG/M metagenome (GOLD analysis project Ga0209599, IMG submission 187534) | Subsurface microbial communities from deep shales in Ohio, USA - Utica-3 well 1 S input2 FT (SPAdes) (version 2) ... | reverse complement strand
TAGCAAAATTGCCCGTGCAGGTGTTGATGCAGTTGATCCAAGAACTAATTTAAAGACTCCAGCGTTTGGAACCATGACCGGTCCATTGATTCTATCACGCGACCCAGAGCCCGATGACGACGAAGTGTATGACGGATTAATTGCTGCAACTAAACGATATGTTGATAACTCTTCATTTGGCAGTTCAGCTAATCTATATGTTGCAACATCCGGTCAAGATGATCGAGTAGGGGTAAGTTCTGCACTACAGGGTCGTGCTCTAGCCTACGCTTATAGAACCATCGAAGCTGCTCTTAAAAAAGCTGAAGAAATAGTACTAGAAGCTAGAGATGAAATCGGACCTTATAAGAAAACACTAACCTATAATAATGGTGCTAGCGAGTGTACTCTAGAAGATATTGAAAATGCTCCTGCAAGTGGTTCAGGATTCTCTGGTATTCCATTGATGAGTGTTGACACTGCTATTGTTAATAACGTAGGAGTTAACTATAGACCTGGTGATATCATTACTGTGTTAGGTGGCACAAACATCGAACCTGCAAGATACGAAGTGTTGTCAATTACAGAAGCAGGCGGAATATTAACAATTCGTCAATTGTCATCTGGAGTGTATACCGCACTTCCGGGCAGTACAGCAATTTCTTGCAGCGACGATAGCGATTTCGGTAACGGTGTTACACTAAATTTAACCTACAAAGTAAACAATGTACAGGTAACTAACGGCGGTAGCAGCTATGGACTTGTGTCTGTTAGAATCTCCGGAGGCGGAGGCGCTGGTGCGTTTGGTACTGCCGATGTTCTCGGCGGCGTTGTGCAAAGTATAACCGTTAACGATCAAGGTTCTGGATTTACCAGTATACCTACAGTCGAAGTGAGTCTTCCAAGATTTCTTATAAAGACGGAAGGCTATCGAACAGACTTTACCGGAGATGTAACTACCTCAACACCATTTGCTATTAGAAGTCGAGATATACGCGAAGGACTATATCTTCGCGGAGAAAGTTCGGGTGCATTAGCACAAATTTTATCTCATAATGGTTCATTAGATAGTAATGGCAATGAACAGTTTGATGTGGACTTGAAATACGGTACATTCGAAATTGGCGAAGTAATATCCTACGGCGATGTTACAAAGAAAATTCAAATTAGTATTTTGTTAGAAACAGGAGTCTACGAAGAAAACTTACCGTTAAGAATTCCCAATAACGTTTCAATCATCGGTGATGAATTTAGACGTTGTATTATTAGACCAAAGCCTGGACTAAGTTCTAGCCCGTGGGCATTTATAAATTTTAGAAGAGACCTAACAGTTGGTGTTATTGGCACAGATCAAATAACTATTGCCGATAGATTATTCGGATATCATTATCTTCAAGACAGTGCGCAACCTGTTTATCCGCTAGTTAATAACAGAGGATATTATAGAGCTGCTGCTCAGCTATTAATTTTAAATAGACAATTTATACAAGCTGAAGTAGTTAGATGGATTGCTGATCAATCTGCTAATAGTGTAGCACCCTTTGCACCAAACTTCGTTTATGACGAAACAATTTGTCAGCGTGATGTTGGACTTATTATTGATTCAATGGTGTTTGACTTAAAGTGGGGCGGTAGTAATAGAACTGTTTCTGCTGCATTAAAATACTATGGTAATGCTAGTGGGCTAATTGCCATTGGTGCTCAGTTATCTCAAACAATTGCAGCTATTCGCCGATTGGGTGTACTTGCGCAATTGGTAATTAGAAATGTACCTATACAGGAAACTTTTCAAACATCATATCCTCAAATTGTAGACGGTGCGTATATTGCAGAATCGGGTACTGGAGGTACATCTTTTAATATTTCTGGAGCAACTAATACAAACCCTATTGCAATTACTACATCAACTGCACACGGTCTAGTAGATGGAGATCAAATCTTATTGAGTAATGTAGGAGGCATGACTGAAATAAACGGTAATGACTACTACATTGATCGTATAGACGCTACATCATTTTATCTTTATAATGATGCTGCACTAACTGATAGTGTAACCGGTGTTGGATTAGGAAGTTATACTTCAGGCGGCAGTGCTACTAATACCGGCGGAGTTGTGGGAGCATTAATTAACGCAATTATCGATGTGATTGATAACTCCGGCAGCGTTAACTACCCTAAAGATAACGACCAAATGGACGTTATGTTATGTAATGATGCTGTTCGTTTACAGGCAGTTACATTCCAAGGTCATGGCGGATTTGCCATGGTACTCGATCCAGAAGGACAGATCCTTGCTAAATCTCCATATGCACAAGAATGTGCATCATTCTCTAAGAGTACAGGTAGACAAACGTTTGCTGGTGGACAATACATTGACGGGTTTGCCGGCAACTTAAAATTCAAAATCATTAATAAAGATAGTACAACATTCTTGCGTGTTGGTGAACTGAAGCGTATGCCTCAATTGCCAGCATCGTTTATTGTTGAAGATACTGTTTATAGAATTAACTATGTGAGAGATTACACATATAGCACAGCAGGATCAACAGCTTCGTTTGTGTTAGATGAAACCACTCCTTGGCCGTATGATTTGTTTACCTATAATGAATCAATTTGTTATCGAGATGTTGGATTAATTATTGATGGTGTTGGTTATGACATTGTGTTTGGTACAAACTATCATGCTAGACGTTCTGGTCTATCCTATAGACTTGCAGCGGCTTCAGTAGTAATTGAAGATCAATTAGACCTAACTGTACGAGCCATTGAAGAGGCACACGACCAAGCATCTAGTTACTTAACAACTTCTCCAGCTGCTCAGTCAATTGTTGAAACTAGTAAAACAACTATTGCAAATATTGTGAGGAACGGCAGTACATTTGCTCCAGCGTTGTCATTTACTAATCCTGTAGGCCTTGCGGCTAACAAAGCTAATGCTAGCACATTACTACAGGCCAACATAGAATTTATTCAAGACGAAACAATTGGCTATTTGACCACAACCTATCCATCGTTGGTATTTAATCAAGAAACTTGTTCTAGAGATGTTGGATACATCATTGAAGCCTTAATTTACGATATCATCTATGGCGGAAATAGTGAAACAAGAAAAGCTGGTATTAAATATTATGACGGTGTAGGCTCTGCATCAGTTTTACAGATCCCAGCCGGTCAACTGACAGAAACTATTGCCGGCATTACCTATGCCAAATATTTGGCCAAACAGGTTATTTTAGACTTAGGACCAACTACAACATATACAGCTACTCCTAGGGTTCCTGGTGCTGTTAGTGATTCAACTATACAAAGTGTAATAGAAACATTAGTATCTGATATTGCAACAACAGTATCAACTGGTACTGCTCCGACGGCTGAAACACTACCTAGTCTGGTTGGATACTCTTCAACCTTACTTGCTGCACGAACAACACTGGTTACAGAAAAAACAGACATCCAACAGGCTGTTATAGATTTTGTTAACGAAAATGCCAACGTATACGAAGTATTGATGCCGGGTAATAGAAGTATGTTGTCAAACGACTACACACAGATTAACGACTTGGGCTATGGAATTGTTGTCAATAACGGCGGTTTGGCAGAGTGTGTGAGTATGTTTACTTACTATTGTCATATTTCTTATTATTCTATAGGTGGTGGACAGATTAGATCTATCGGCGGGTCTAGTGCTCACGGTAACTTTGCACTGGTAGCTGAGGGATCGGATCCATTGGAAGTTCCAACTCCGGTTTCGTTATATTATGATCTTGCACAATCTGCAGACTGCTATGCACCGTCTGCTTTCTATGAAACTGAAGTTAATGGTCTTATTATATATGTAACCAATTACACGTATCCTCCATTACAGAACAGCGAACTAGAAGTCGATCACGGGCTAGGAACCATGTTTAGGTATCCAATTACCGGAGCCACAACATCGGGTCTACCGCCGGGTGTATCTAGACTAAGTCTTCGAAGTTCTGAAGGGGCAGGTATTGATGGTCTAGCTGCGATAATTGCTGACGGTGATGTTGTAACCATTAGACAAAATTCTACCACAGTTTTAACAGGCAATGCAGTAGACGTTGCAGTTCGACCAAGTACTGGATTGGTACTTGCAGAATCTCCAGAAGTCTATCGCGTATTGCAATTTGATGCTTATTCTGATCCGCTAGGCGAAAGAACTATTACAATTTCAATTAGTAGTCCAGCAGTAATTACTAGAGTTAATCATGGATTACAACCCGGCTATCAGCTAACACTAACTACCACGGGCACCTTACCAACTGGATTATCTCTTGGAACTATCTATTATGTTCAATCCGATGGATGGACCGAAGACAGTTTTAGAGTAGGCACATCAAAGCGCGGCACACCAATTACTACTACTGGTAGTCAAAGCGGAACGCAAGCATACGAAGTCTACGGTCTTGCACAAACTACGCTTAGAGAAAATTATAACTATATCGATCTTACAGTAGATCCAATTCAGCCATTTGTAACTAGTGCAGCAGTATGTACAATTTCAATTGGAGCTCCGGGAGTAATAAGTCTAGTATCACACGGATTCAATGCCGGAGATGCTATTAGATTTACCACAACTGGAATATTGCCCATTGGACTGTCTACCACTAGACTGTTCTTTGTCAAGAATGTATTGACTCCGGATACTTTCACTGTAACAGATATTGCAACTAGTACCAGTACTGAAATCGAAACTAGTTTTACACAAAGTGGAACACACAGCGTAGGTAAAGTTATAGGTCGTGCTGGAGACAGTACGTTTGCTGTAGTTCCAATTAGTGGTGACGAAGCAGCAAGATTAGTTGGCACTAAAATAGTATTCAAAGCAATTACCTATACAGTACAAGGTTATCAAAACGAAACGGTTACAGGACAGGCATATGGATTGCTCACCGTTAGCCCGGCACTAGATGACTCATTGGTATATTTTACAAACTTACCTAGTCTTAAAGCGTCTACTGGTAAGGATGAGCCAGGGACGTTAACAATTCGTATTTCATTGACTCGTGTAACTTCACATGATTTGTTAGAAATTGGTACTGGTTCGTATGCAGATACTAACTATCCAAATGAAATTTATGGTCCAGCTGTCAATGCACTAGACCCAGATTCTGAAACACAAGAACGCAGTGTCGGACGTGTATTCTATGTAACTACTGATCAATTCGGTAATTTCTCCGTTGGTCCATATTTCCGAGTTGACCAAGGTACAGGTAGTGTTACTTTTGCAGCGTCAATTGCATTGAGTAACCTGGACGGATTGGGATTCAAGCGAGGTGTACCAGTTAGTGAATTCTCAACAGACAGTTCGTTCTCTGATAATGCTACTGATACTGTTCCAACAGAAAACGCTGCTAGAGGTTATGTTGAACGTAGATTAGGAACAAGTCATACAGGTAGTCCAATTGCACAGGCCAGTTTGATTCCTGCATTTAGTGGTGGCTTCCTGTCATTAGACGGGCAACTTCCAATGAAGGCCAATTTAGATGTTGGTGGATTTAAAATCACCAACATGGCTGATCCAGTTAATCCTACTGACGGTATTAACCTTAGAAGTTTGACACTTAATAACTTAGCTGACTTCCAGGCAACTGATCCTAGAAGCGGAGACCTATTAACTTTCACTGGCGCTGGAAATTTTGCACAAAATTCTAGAGTAATTGGAGACATTAGTCTTAACATCGATTCAACTGCCAATACTGTTGACGCACAAATCAACCCTGGTGTTATCACTAACACCGATATAAATTCTGCCGCAGCTATTGTTCAAAGCAAGCTGTCTATGACTGCTGCTTCAACTAGAGCAAATGCTACTGGTATTGTTCAAGCTGATCGAGGATTAGCAAGTTTTGACAGCGCACAATTCACAGCCACTGACGGATGGTTAACTGTAAAAGATAACGGTCTTACTTTGGCCAAACTCGAACAAGTTCCTACTAAGACAGTATTAGGAAATTCAACACTAGTAGCAGGTAATGTTACTGCGGTGCCGTTCAGTTCAATTGCCGACCTTGGCGGAGCAATTAAAAAATCACAGTACAACACTGGTACTGGATATCTGAGACGCATTGGCTTTACTTCTACTAACGATACTGATTATGCTATTGTAGATGAATCAAGTACTAACGCTGTTAGCACATTGGTCAAACGAGATAGTAACGGAGACTTTGGTGCTAGAAACGTTTCTATAGAAAGATTGCTAGTTGATACAAAGATAATTTTAGATACTACAACATCTGCTACAGGCGGCTATACTCAGGTATACGGATTCTTAAGTCAAGTGGGTATATTGATTGGTGACGGAAGTGTGGCTACTGATAAGCGAACATTTTACGATAATGATGCTCACTTGTTTCGAACACAGAACGGTCTAAGTAATGCTCCTATTACTGTAGGATCAATTACTACTCCTATTATAACAACAGGAGCAGCAGGTACTCCTGGAACTATAACTGGGCTGTGGACTCTAGGAACCGGCAGCAGATTGCAAGCAACCTATTCCGCCGACCTAGCTGAATACTACGAAGGCGACAAAGAATATGACGTTGGAACAGTTCTTGTGTTTGGCGGAAATAAAGAAGTAACATTATCATCAACCTACGGCGATCATAGAGTAGCAGGGGTTGTAAGTGATAATGCAGCATATAGCATGAACGGTGCTTGTCCTGGACTTAAAAATCTAATAGCATTACAGGGTCGTGTGCCTTGTAGGGTAGTAGGAAAAATTAGCAAGGGCGATTTAATAGTAACATCGAATATCCCTGGTGTTGGAATATCAGCAGGAGGGACTGCTAAGACTGGTACAGTCATTGGTAAATCATTAGCAGATTACAATTCAGATCACATTGGCACTATTGAAGTTGCCGTAGGAAGAACATAATGTCTAGACAAACGATAAATTCAGGTTCTGCTCCGATACTGTGGAGTACAGTCGACGAAGCATTTAATCGAATAAATGATAACTTCACCGAACTGTACCTAAGCGTTGGAGGTGGTGGTGCCGTTGATTTAACCTCGTTAAATTCAAATATCATTCCTGGTTCAAATGAGACTTTTGATCTAGGATCGGAAACTAAAAGATGGAGAGATCTTTACCTTAGTGGTAGCTCGATACACCTAGGAAGTGCAATAATTACTTCACAGTATGGTGCAGTTAATCTTCCAGCAGGATCGTCGATTGGTGGGAATACTGTTGACTCTGAATATTTTAAAACCATAGCAGTAGCAGGACAAAGTAATATTGTAGCAGAAGGTGGTGGCGAAGATACATTAACAGTTGCTAGCGGTCTAGGAATCGCATTAACTACTAATTCTGGAACCGACACATTAACCATTGCCAATAGTGGTGTACTATCTAATGCTGGCGGTACTGGTATTACTGTAAGCGGTGCAACTGGAAATGTAACTATTTCTAATGCAGGTGTTGTGTCAACAATTGCAGGCTATGGTATAAGTGTTAGCAGCGGAACTGGTAATGTAACTATAGCTAATACAGGTATAGTAAGTGTTATTACAGATCCTGGATCTGGTATTTCTTTAGACACTAGTGTTCCTGGCACAGTTCGAATTACTAACGCAGCGCCGAGTGTTCCGCAAAATATTTTTCAAACTATTGCAGTAAGTGGCCAATCGAACGTGGTAGCAGACAGTACATCGGACACACTGACCTTTATTGATGGTACTGGTATCAGTATCACAACCAATGCTTCTGCAGATAGTATTACGTTTACCAACTCAGGTGTAACTAGCTTTGCAGTCTCGGGCGTAGGTTTAAACGTTAGTGCGGCAACTGGATCTATAACATTATCAAACACAGGTGTTACCGCTATATCAGCAGGTGATGGAATCTCCATTAATCAAAGTACTGGCACAGTTATTGTTACCAACACAAGATTTGGATTTACATCTATTGCAGTTAGTGGACAAACATCTGTACTAGCTGATAATGCAACAGACACCTTGGTGTTGGTAGCCGGAGAAGGCATACAATTAACTACTAATGCAGTCAGTGATAGTATTACATTTGATGTAACATATCTTAAAGGTTCTGTATTCTCAGATACGTCTACACTGATTATCAACGGTGCCACTGGCACAGTAGTTGGTCCTATTGCAACATCCAGTTTGCGTACTTCAGAAACTAAAATAGCATTAGGTGAGAATGCTGGCAGTATTACTCAAGGCAATAATGCCACCGCAGTTGGATGGCTAGCAGGTTACAATAATCAAGGTACGGCCGCTGTGGCATTTGGACGAGAGGCTGGAGAAATTAATCAAGGACAATATGCTGTTGCTGTTGGGCCAGGTGCTGGTTATACCGGGCAAGGTGCGGATGCTATAGCCATTGGTAATAATGCTGGTGCAACTTCACAAGGCGCATCCGCAGTGGCAATTGGTTCTCTTGCTGGTCAAACCAGTCAGTCTGCAAATAGCATTGTTATTAATGCCAGCGGGGTTGCACTCGACGGCGCAGCAGCTGGATTTTATGTTGCCCCAATTAGAGAAGTCACTGGCCCGCAAACACTATATTATAATCCAACAAGCAAAGAAATTACATGGGGACCTGTGCCGGCGGGCGGAATCAGCGGAGTTAGTGGCAATTTTGAATTTAGCGTAGCAGGCGATGACTCTACCATGAGAACAATATTCTCTGGAGAGACACTACGCTTTGCAGGTGCTGTTGGAATTACCACAACTACTGACGGTGAAGGCAAGGTTACAATTACCGGTCCAACATTAGCCACAGTGGCCACTACAGGTGCATATTCTTCCTTAAGCGGATTGCCAACTATACCAGCAGCATATTCTGTGACTAGCATTGATGCCCTAAGTGATGTTGACACAACTACTAGTGCCCCTACAAACGGTCAAACGTTAGTGTGGAGTTCGGCTAGCAGCAAATGGTTACCTGGAACAATTTCGGGTGGTGGGGGTGGCACACTAGCAGCGAGAGCTGCCGTTGCGGGAACAACTGCAAGTTTGGCTAACGCAGCTACCGGCAACTTGACTATCGTCGGATACAAAGGTTACATGCTTTACAAGATTCAAACATCAGCCGCTGCTTGGGTAAGAATTTATACAGACGTTGCCAGCAGAACAGCAGATGCAAGTAGAGTAGAAGGTGCTGATCCAACTCCGGGATCTGGTGTAGTAGCTGAAGTTATTACCACAGGAGCACAAACTATTTTAATTAGTCCCGGTGCATTAGGATTTAGTAATGAATCGAGTCCAGATACAAACATACAGTTAGCAGTGACTAACAAGAGTGGCGGAACATCAACCATCACTGTTACATTAACTGCTGTACAATTAGAGGCATAATATGTCAGAAATGTTGTCGTACATCAGAACTAGAAAGTACATTGTCACAGTGTACGACTATAATGACCTCGATGCTATCTATGAAGAATTAGAAACTTCAGGAAAGGCGCCACCCGATACAGAAATACATCGTGACGTACAATGTCTAGAACGTAGACCTATGAGCAGAAATACTGTTTATAGATTAGCCGATTGGGAAGCTACCCAATTAAAAAATGATCCTAGAGTAAAGGCAGTTAGCATACATCCAGATGAACTAGGTATTAAGGCAGGTACTAATACAATTACACAGACTAGTTCTGCTTGGGACAAATCAAGCGGTACATCATCGGCTATGAAGAACTGGGCATTGTTAAGATGTACCGAAGGTGTGCAACGTACAGGTTGGGGAGGCACGGGCTATCAAGGAAACGGTTCAGGAACTGCCGCTCAAACTGGTACTATAGAACTTACTCAAACTGGTCGTAATGTTGATGTTGTAATCTGCGACACCGGACTACCGACACAAGCTCATCCAGAATTTGCAGTTAATGCAGACGGTACTGGCGGATCAAGAGTTGTAAACTATAATTGGTTTCAACACAATCCCGAAGTAACCGGAGGTGCAGTAGGCACGTATAATCTAGGACTGCTTGATCCGCACGGCATGCACGTAGCAGGAACTGTTGCAGGTAATACTCAAGGTTGGGCACGTAATGCTACAATCTATAGTTTATATTATGATACTGGTAATGCTGGTAATTTTAGTTTGGTATTTGATTATGTTAGAGCATTTCATAGAAACAAAGCAGTCAATCCTGCAACTGGCCGAAAGAATCCCACAATTGTAAACAACAGTTGGGGAGACAGCGTGTTCCCTAGTGAGTGGTCAATGACTGATATCACTGCTGTGACCTATAGAGGAACAAGATATACACCGGGTGGTGCTACTACCTATCTTGGAACCAGCGGTGTTTGTACATCGTCAACTAGATTGGCAAATTTAGTAGGTTTAGAAAATGCTGGAAATAGAATAACTACTACAGGACCCACTAACCCAACTGGCGGAACCATTAATTCTATTCCGCCAACATGGACTTTAGAATCAAATCAATCAGCATATCTTCTAGGTATATCACCACCAGCTACTAGTTATACATTAACATTAACTACTACTGGAAATAATACAGTTTTACAAATAACACACGATGTTGCCTCTGGTGGTCAGACTGGTCAAACCAGTCTGACTATAGGTGTACAGATAGTCAGACAAAGTGACAACTCTGTGGTAGCATCATACAGTCAAGGGCCGTTTACTTCAATTGAAGGCGGTGATGTTAGTGCAACTATCGAGCAAAATGTAACATTGCCAACTACTGGTAGTTATACTGTTACTTACACCACAACGTTAGATGTTAGTCAAGTTACTAATCCTCTGACTGCATTTACTATGTTGTGTACTATCACTCAGACACCTAGTGGTAGTGAAGCTGCCACTGTTAGCAGTATTACAAATAGTCTGTTAGGCGCAGCAGGACTAACAGCATCTACAAGTCCTACAACTGGTAGCAATGATGACGGATATTGGACCTTGGCATTGCCATTTAGCATTACCTATCTAGGCGCTTCTTACAGCACATTATATCCTAGCACAAACTTTTATCTGACATTTGGCGGTGGTTCTACAATATGGAGTGGTGTTAGTATTACTTCGCCGGCACTGCCAAAAATAATGTGGTGCGCTAAGGATAATAGCGTACAGAGAATTTATTACGGAACCGAAGGGGTAGCACCAAACAGAACATTTAGAGTAAGACAAGAAGGCACTTCGACTACATCAGGAACCCTGGGTAGCCCCACAATGGTCTGCGAGTGGACCTTCTACGAAAATAACCCTAGTCAAATAGATCTACAAACTGGTATTAACAGCGCCAAGACAACCGGCGGCGGATTTACAACTCAACAACTCAACGATTGGGGATTTGTTAGCGGACAACGTATTCCTCTAAGAGTATCTGCTTGTGATGACGACATTGAAGACCTTTATGACGAAGGGATCATTATGGTCGGAGCTGCGGGCAATGGCCGGTGGAAACACGATGTTCCGGGCGGTGCTGATTGGAATAACACATTTGAAATGGCCACTAGGTATCCTGCTAGTGTCTTGCAACCTTACTATACTCATCGCGGAACTAGTCCTACAGCCAATGACAATCTAACCTATGGTACACACGACCTTCCAGCAATATGTGTAGGGTCAGTAGATACTATTCAGATCGACCAAAAAGTATTGTACAGTGATTGCGGGGCCGGCGTTGATCTATTTGCACCCGGTACATATATTGTTAGTGCATTGCCTAGTGGTACTGCTGATCCTAGAAACGCCAGTTATTTTATTGGCAAGTACAGCGGAACCAGTATGGCAAGCCCGCAGGTATGCGGTGTATTAGCCTGTGCTTTAGAAGTGTATCCGGACATGAATCAAGAAAGAGCCAAAGCCTATATAACCGCTATTGCTAAGAGTGGACAACTTGTGGCAACTTCAGGTGGGCCTACAGATGGACAAGATCTTCAAGGTGCTGCAAATTTATACCTGTATTACAAAAAAGAAAGAGAGACCAGCGGCAATGTATTTCCAAAAATCAATTATAAACCAAGACCCTCAACAGGATCAGTTTATCCTAGACCTAGAATTAAAAGAACACTATAACGGAGCGCAGAATGACTAAACAAACAGTTAACGTAGGAACATCACCAAACGACAGTCGAGGAGATAGCCTGCGGGCAGCGTTCCAAAAGATCAATGCTAACTTTACAGAGTTATATACATCATTAGGGTTAGATGTTGATGCTTTAAACTTAGGGGCTTTTGAGTTTACGGGCAGTGTAATGTCTACTACAGACAGTTCAGCAATCGTTATTGATCAAGCAACTACAATAACCAGCAACTTGACTGTGGGTGGGGATATATTACCCAGCACAAACTTAGGTGGAAACCTTGGTAGTCCCACCCAAATGTGGAAGAGTCTGTATGTTAGCAACAACACCATATACATCAACAATGTTCCATTAAGAATTAATGCTTCATTAACTGTCACCGATGCCGGCGATTTATATGTTGACGGACAGTTGTTTTCAGGCGGTGGTGAAGCAGGACCACAAGGACCGCAGGGTATTCAAGGTGCTACTGGGCCGGCAGGACCCACAGGACCACAAGGGGTTGCTGGGCCTACAGGCGCTACCGGCGATACTGGAGCACAAGGCGCTACAGGACCAGCTGGACCTACAGGTGCTACGGGAAGTCAAGGTGCTACAGGTGCAAAAGGCGACACCGGACTTACAGGACCGACGGGACCCACAGGGGCAACAGGACCAAGTGGTGCTGATGGGGCTGTCGGTGCTGCAGGACCACAAGGACCAGCGGGTGCTCAAGGTGTTCAAGGAAGCACGGGCGCACAGGGACTGCCGGGGGCAAAAGGCGATACCGGCGATACTGGAGCGCAGGGAGTTTCAGTAACCTTACAAGGAACAAAAGCAACTATAGCAGACTTACCTGCAGCACCAGTTAATCCAGCAGACTTTGCAGGACATGGCTGGATCGTTACCACAGGTGACGGTCTTACACATTTAGACGGTGCGCTATGGTTCTGGAACTTGACTACTAGTGCTTGGAATGATATTGGTCGTATTGTGGGACCACAAGGAGATCAAGGCCCACAGGGAGCCACAGGGAGCACTGGTTCACAAGGACCAGCAGGCCCGTCAGGCGCTGATGGTGCAGCTGGAGCAAAAGGCGATACTGGCGATACTGGCCCAGCAGGTCCAACAGGACCTACAGGACCACAAGGACCAGACGGTGCAGCAG
>Ga0209599_10001173_pt1 | contig 13186 bp, 7 predicted proteins | sample Shrwel_input2_FT_FD_187534 | JGI IMG/M metagenome (GOLD analysis project Ga0209599, IMG submission 187534) | Subsurface microbial communities from deep shales in Ohio, USA - Utica-3 well 1 S input2 FT (SPAdes) (version 2) ... | reverse complement strand
GTACCATGGCATTCATAAAGAAACTAGGCAACTCAAAGTGACCAAAGATATATTTGCCACCTTTCTTGCCTACTGATTTCCATTCTTCGCCAACGAGCCAAGGACAAAGAGTGACGTCACCAATAGTAGTGGGCTCGTGTACCACAGTGATACCAGGAATATACTTTCCGAATTCAACACTGTGGATATCCCGCTTGTCTTTGTAATAAAGATCATGATTACCAGGAAAGAAATAAAAGTTATCAAAAGCCTTTCCAAGTTTCTCAAGGGCTCTAAGACTATAATCCATAGTTGTAATATTAAGGCTATTGCGGTTATGATGCCAATCGCCCATAAAAATTCCTGTATCACATCCTTCCTCCTTGGCTTTAGCAATATACCAATCTACAAAGTCTTCGCAGTCCTGGTTATGCACATTACTATTTGATTTTAATCCAAAGTGGATATCAGTAAAACATGCTACCTTTTTAAATAAATTACTCACTGGCTGTATCCTCATTATGTCGTTTAAGTGCAGCCTCGTGTTCACCGGCTCCTGTTCTAGAGTATGATGGATTCATGCCGTTTATCTCCAAAATGTCATCGCGAATATTCTGGTTGCGCTTCTCGATATTAATAACACGTACAAAGCTATTTGTAACAGCCGCCGTGAAATACGCAAACGGGTTATCTGATTTACTCTCATCGAATTGTAATCCAATCTGTGTCAGCTGTAAAATTGCCTGACCCTTCATCTCATCATTGTAAGTGTAGCCGCGAACGTTACCGCGTGTGGCATATCTTTCGCATAGTTTAATCATCATGCGGGCCAGCGTTGGAGTAATACATCCGGCATCTTTGTCAAAATGCCCAGTATCTAATGCGCCTTTCCAGTGCGACTTGCCTACACATACTAATTCGTCAGATTCGTTAAACTTCCAATGCTGGAACGGTGGAAAGTTAACTTTATCTCTGTGATCTGCTAGACTTTTAGGGTTCTTTTTACGAGTACTATTAAGTGGAATATGGTCAAACGACATTACTCGAAAGATAAGCTCTTGTTTTGTAATTTTTTTATAGTCGACTTCACAGTCTGCTTGCTTAACCTTTTCACCGGCTGCTTTGCGCCTTGCGTATTCTTGATCCGCTAGCCGTTTAGCCTTGATGCGTTTAGCTTCTGCTATTGTCCGAATATTGATTTTTTCGGTGCCAGGCAAAATGATATCATATTGGTGATATGATGGGTCTATAAAACTGCAATAAGAGCTTTTACTTCTATGAATTTCTAACAACATATCCTTGTTGTTTAGGTAATTTACTTTAACTGTCATTAATTCGATCTCCGGATGTTACATTATAAACTACGTAGTTAATAAAGTCAAATAAATAATGTACCAAAGAGGAAATTATTATGGGTTTATTTGACGTTGGACAATCATTGCAATCAACTATTGGAGCAGTTAGTTCTACATACGGTGCCGTCGGAAACGCCATTAATGTTGGTAGCAACTTGGCAAATGCTATTGGTAATGCAGGCGATATCGGTAGTATGGCTAGAATGGCACTGTCTGGCTTGCCTTCAGCAGGTGAAGCAATAGGTGATGTATTAAGTGCAGTCTCCTTATTTTCTGATGAGGGCAACAGCAACGACTGGCGAGTTAGACTAAGTCTTCCGAACTGGTCTAGTTTCAAAAGTAGTCCAGTTCTTGCACCTTTAAAGAGTGCTGGAGGTTTTATTTTCCCATATACTCCTGAAGTAACAATCAGTGGCGGTGCCAAATATACACAAATACAAACTACGCACAGTAATTATCCATTTAGTGCGTACGAAAACAGCAATCCTGGGACCATCCAAATTACTGCGCCTATGATGGCTGAAGACAGTACCCAAGCTCTGTATTGGATTGCTGCTTTACACTACTGCCGTAGCGTAACTAAAATGTTTACAGGGTACGATCCTAAGGCAGGCAACCCTCCTCCTATCGTTTTCTTAAACGGATACGGCAACTATGTTTTTAAGAATGTACCTGTTGCAATTACACAGTTCCAATTACAGCTTCCGAAGGATGTTGATTACATCAGTTGTGATGTTGTTGGCAGCGCAGCCGGTGCAATCAATGGTATTTCAGATAGTATTGGCGGCCTTGCAGGCACGTTAGGCGGAGCCATTCCTCAGCTAAGTGGTATCACTAGTGCGGTAAGTAGTATAGCAGGAGGCGTTGGCCAAGTTGCTGGATTACTAGGAACATTTGGAATTGGCGGATCTACCAGCGGCGGCAAAGCATATGTGCCAGTTAAAAGTTCCTTTACAATAACATTGCAACCTATGTACAGTCGAACTAGTGTACGAAACTTTAGCTTAGACAGATTTGTAACAGGCGGTTACATGACAAACTCATTTGGATATATTTAATATGGCAGCAGCTTATAGTATTTTTAGTCCTTGGTTTAATACTCAAACCAAAGAAGACTACCTTGACTTGCTGACTATACGTCCAGTAAGTGCAGAGCCTGACGATTTTCTTTTTACAATAACTCCGTCTTATGCATACAGGCCAGATTTGTTGGCACATGACCTTTACGGTGATTCGGCGTTATGGTGGGTATTCATCCAACGTAATTTAGATGTATTACAAGATCCTATATTTGATTTTATTCCGGGGACACAAATCTATATTCCTAAAAACAGCGGATTAAGAACAGTTCTGGGAGTATAAAATGAGCTTCTTTAACTCTGCAATAAACTCTGCTACGAACGCAGTAAACACTGTAAAAAATACATTATCGGATTCTGGTCCTGCTTCTAGTTTATCAGCACTGGGCTCTTCGATATCAGGTGCGTTATCCGGAGCACTCGGATCAGTTGCCGGAAGTATTGGAAATATTTTATCAGCAGTAGGCACTGGTGTTGTGCAGCTTGATACAAAGCTACCTATGCCTAACGCATTGCATGACTATGCATCTTATGATTATGTAATGACTGTTGGCTGTCTTAGTGCGCAAGAATTTAATTTTCCTAATGAGTCTTACATGGCTGGAAGATATCCGCCGATTATCTTAAAAAGTGCAAATGCAGATCCAGATAATAGAATTAAAACTATAGCAGGAAAGTTTGATTTTTATATTGACAACGTTACTTTAGTTGGACAATACGGCTTTGAAAAAGCCACAGGTAATACAAACTCGACTAACGTAGAATTTACTGTAATTGAACCATATAGCATGGGCATGTTTATGACTGCTGTCCAGCAAGCAGCATTTGAACGCGGATATAAAAATTATACCGATGCCGCATACCTATTAATGATTGAATTTCGTGGCGCCGACCAAGCTGGCATGATGAAAGTAGTGCCAAATACTAGAAAATTTATTCCTTTTAGATTTAATAATTTACAATTTAAAGTTACTGCTGCCGGCAGCGTTTATAATATTGTTGCAACTATTGCTAACTCGGTGGCCTTGACAGATAGTTACCGAATGGTAAAGAATGATGTTTCAATTAAAGGCAAAACAGTACAAGAAATTTTGCAAACTGGCGAACAAAGTTTGCAAGTTGTTGCCAATGCTAGATTTAAGCAGGCTAAAGAAGATAAACAAGTTTCGATTCCTGATGAAATCTTAATTTTATTTCCCAATGACATTTCATCAGCACCTCAAAATCCAAGCCCAGGCGCTGCTAAGGAAACTAAAAGCTCTGCAACAACTTCAGCTTCTCAAATATCGGACCCTGCATTATTTCAAAAATTAGGAGTGACTCGTAGTTCTGCAAATCAAACATTGACCCAAGACAATGGTGCATGTAATCCGCTTGGCAGAGCAAGTTTAGGATTTGATGTTTCTCGTCCAGGCGATAAGCCTATGACAAACAGTGCCGAGTACTACGATGAAAAAACACAAACTTATGTTCGTGGTAAAAATGTGGCAAACCCTAAAGAAGTAGTAATGCAGTTTGGACAAAATACAGACATTATTAACATCATTAATCAAGTATTGATAAAAAGCGATGCATCAAAAGTGGCGCTAGATCCATCTCAAATAACTTCAGAAGGAATGCGTCCGTGGTGGAGGGTAGATGTACAAACTTACCATATACCATCCGATGCCAACATGGCACAAACAGGCCAGATTCCTAAACTTATTGTTTATAGAGTAATTCCATATAAGGTACATGCTAGTAGATTATTACCTCCAAATGCACCTGCACCGGGGATACAAAAACTGAAAGCACAAGCCGCAAAAGAATACAATTATATCTACACTGGAAAGAACGTAGACATTTTACGATTTGATATTCAAATCAACAATACTTTTTACAATCCAGTGCTAGCTGACGGCGGCAAACGGACTGAAGATAAGAAAACAGCTGGATCCACAGCAACAGATGCGCCAGCAGCTCCAGAAGGAGATCCAGCACCGGGCAAAGGAGCACTTCCAACTAAACCCGGAGCAGGATTGCCAACAGTCATGCGAGCTGATAAGACAGGTACTAGTACAGAGAACAAAGGCGGCACACAGGGCGAAACTGCTGCTAATCGAGTTGCCAGGATGTTTCACGATTCGTTAATACTAGGCAACGACATGCAAAATATTGACTTTGATATTGTCGGCGATCCGTACTATATTGCCAACAGCGGCGCAGGCAACTATGTTGATAACCCGAGTAATTTAATAAATGTTACAAAAGACGGCTCGGTTAATTTCCAAAGCAGCGAAGTTGATATTGTTATAAACTTTAGAACACCAATAGATATAAATCAATCTACTGGATTATACGACTTGAATAATACTAAACTTGCTCAAAATTTTAGTGGACTTTATAAGCTAACTACAATCACTAGCACATTTAGCAAAGGACAATTTAAACAAAATTTAAAGTGCTTTAGAAGACAAGGACAAGATAGCACAGCTACACCTGATCCTAAATCATTAATTACATCACTGTTAGTAACAGCTACTGACAAGGGAACGAGTTCTACTGAATTAAGGACTCCTGCAGAAATAAAAGCCAGCAAAGATCTTGGCGATTTTAATGGTTAAAGGAATATAATGTCAAACGAAGATAGCACTAGCGGCGAACAACCAGCAGTACCAGAATTACCTTGTTTAGCAAGAGTAGTGTCTCACGGTGATCCTAATTATATGGGAAAATTAAAAGTTGAACTTTTAAGAAATGTTGGTAATAATAACGAAACCCAGCCAGGACAAATTATCGAAGTTAGTATGATGTCTCCGTTTTACGGAGTATCTGGCCCAGTCGCAGACAAGGATAAATCTGGAGACCCGGACGATTACGAAAACGCACAGAAAAGTTATGGTATGTGGATGATTCCACCTGACCCAGGCAGCTATGTAATGGTAATTTTCCATAACGGTAGAATTGAAAGAGGATACTGGATTGGATGTGTACCTAATGACCGCGGCCGCAATTTTATGACTCCGGGCCTTGCGTCAACGAAGTATAATAACGATGATGCATCTAAGCGCCTTCCAGTTGCAGAGTATAATCCTAATGCAGGTACATCGGCTGGAGAAGAAACAAAAATAACAAAACCCAAGCATCCATTTGCAGCCGTGTTAGAAAAACAAGGCTTACTAGAAGATGATGCAAGGGGAATAACTACAAGTAGTGCCCGCAGAGAAACTCCTAGCATGGTCTTTGGAATCTCGACACCTGGCCCATTTGACAAGCAACCGGGATCAAAGCGTGGCGAAGTAGGAGAAGCACCCAATAAGCATACCAAGCCGATTAGTCATCTCGGCGGTACAACATTTGTTATGGATGATGGTGACGCCAACTATATTCGCGAAAAAACAGCAGACAAAGGACCTCCTAAGTATATTGCTAAAGAACAGCGCGAAGAAGGCGGCGATGTAACACTACCTCACAACGAATTATTTCGAATAAGAACTAGGACGGGCCATCAAATCTTATTCCATAACAGCGAAGATTTAATTTATATTGGCAATGCTAAAGGAACTACGTGGATAGAGCTTACTAGTAATGGTAAAATTGATATATTTGCAGAAGATAGCATTAGTATCCATACAAAAAATGATTTAAATGTTACTGCTGACAGGGATATTAATCTTTCGGCAGGTGGAAACGTTAACATAAATGCAGGCGCAGATATTAAACAAACTGCCGGAGCCGCATGGCATGTTAAATCAGGAGCAGCTAGTAAAATTAATCCTGCCGGTAACTTTGAAGTACTTGCAGCCAATACAGCAATCGATGGCGGCAATATTAACTTAAACTCTGGAGTAGCATCGGGCGCAGAACCTGCGCTTAAATCTAGCAGGATACCGCAACACGAACCATGGGCTGGCCACGAGAATTTAGACCCGATGAGTCATGTGCCTGCTAATACTGTTGCAGTGGCATCTCCTGCATTAAAAGAACCTGAATATTTTAAAAAATATTCTACAGATACTGACACGTTTGAACAAATTCAGCCAACTGAAGAAAACCCAGAGGAGAATCAATAATGAGCTCTAGTGCAAATTTATACGATAAAATTACTTTAAAAGGTAAGCAATCACAAGACAATATTTCCCCAAAAACATACAAGGGGTTTAGCACAATTAGCCCTGACGCAGAAAACTTTGGATTATTTGACTTCGATTTAATTAAGCAAGACTTGCTGAATCATTTTAATATACGCCAAGGCGAGCGTCTGATGAATCCCAAGTTTGGTACTATTATTTGGGACTTACTATTCGAACCGTTGACTGAAGATATTAAATTTTTAATCACTGAAAACGTGAATACAATTATTAATTACGATCCGAGAATCAGTGCGGATGAAGTTATAGTTACAGCATACGAAAGCGGAATTCAGATTCAATGCGTATTAAGATACCGCCCTTATAACATCCAACAAGCACTAGAATTACGGTTCGATAGTGCTAACGGCCTGATGCTTAGATAAACTACACACATAATTTTATTCAATAAATACACTTAATAGGATAGATTATGAGCGCAACTGATAGACAAAATAGATTACTAGTAGCTGAAGATTGGAAGAAAGTATACCAGTCTTTCCGTAATGCCGATTTCCAAAGTTACGATTTTGAAAATCTTCGTCGTACTATGATTTCTTACATACGACAAAACTACCCGGAAGATTTTAACGATTACATTGAGTCATCAGAATACCTTGCCCTAATTGACCTTATTGCGTTCTTGGGCCAAAGCATAGCTTTCCGTGTTGACTTAAATGCCCGTGAAAACTTTCTAGAACTAGCAGAGCGTCGTGAAAGTGTATTACGACTAGCCCGTATGCTTAGTTACAATGCAAAGCGTAACATTGCAGCAAGCGGACTATTAAAGTTTTCTACTATTAGTACAACTCAAGCTGTTATAGATAGTAACGGCCGCAACTTAGCAAACCAGACAATTACTTGGAATGATCCTGCAAACGCCAACTGGTACGACCAGTTTATTAAGGTTACTAATGCAGCATTACCGTCAACTCAGCAATTTGGTAGTCCAGCTGACGCAGGAACAATTTACGGAATCTCAACAGAACAGTACAGATTCCAAGCAGCGAATTCAGATGTGCCAGTTTATCAGTTTACAAAAACAGTAGACGGCAGATCGATGACTTTTGAAATTACTAGCACTACATTCTCGGGCAAAACTTTTGTCTATGAAGAAGCACCTAAAGTAGGTAATCATTTAGCGTTTGTCTACAGAGATGATGGCCGCGGAGCAAGTTCTGGCAATTCTGGATTTTTCTTGAATTTCACTCAAGGCACATTGAATCAAGGAACGTTTACAATAAGCCAGCCAAGTAGTAATGATTCTATAGATATAGATTCTACTAATATAAACAACACAGACGTGTGGTTATATAAACTTGACCAGAACGGCCTTGAGGCAGATGCATGGACTCCGGTGTCTGGCTTTGAAGGCAACAACATCATTTATAACAGTCTTAGCAAAAATATTAGAAACATTTATACTGTAACTACTAAAGCAGGTGACCGAATTAGCCTTGGCTTTGGTGACGGAACATTTGGAAATTTACCGTTAGGCACATTTAGAACATACTATAGAATTAGTAACGGGTTGACTTACACTATTAACCCTAAGGATGTCCGTAACATCTCAATAACAATTCCATATTATTCTAATACTAATCAAATAGAAACACTGACCTTAACATTGTCGTTGCCAACATCTGTATCTAATGCATTATCTACAGAATCTAACGAAACTATTAAGACAAATGCTCCGCAAACATTTTACACACAAAATAGAATGGTAACTGCGGAAGATTACAATATCAGCCCATTGTCTGTTAGTACTGAAATTGCAAAGATAAAAGCTGTTAACCGCACAAGTAGTGGTATTAGCAGATATTTTGACCTAGTTGATCCAACAGGCAAATATAGCTCTACGAATTTATTTGCTACTGACGGAGCATTGTACACAGAAGAATATACAAATCAAATTAGATTTTCTTATGCAAATAAAACAGATATTGAAGGTATTGTTTACAATCAGATTTTTGATATTTTAAAATCTGCAACATTACGCAATTTTTATTATGCAAATTATACTGTGCAGTTAGCTTCTAGCTTGAACATTTATTGGAACCGGGCAACTGAAGACACTAATTATTCTACAGGTGCTATTAAGGACGACTTGCAGTATTATAAAGTTGGATCTTATACTGCAACAGATTTAAAGTATTTGACAACGGGTTCTTTAGTAAAATTTTTAGCTCCGTTTATTAATGGTATACAATATTATTTCGACACTAATAATAGCAATTCTTTAGTTACTACTACTGGCTTTGGAACTAGCTCTTATCTATGGGCAGAAGTTGTTTCAGTAACTGACGATGGCACAGCCGCAGGTTCAGGCCTACTTGCCAGTACCTTTGGCCCGATTGCATTAAATCGAATTATTCCAGATAATGCAGTAATTTCTAATATTATTCCTAAGTGGAGAACAGTAATTGACAGTAATGTTATTACTACTATGATAGATTTAATATTTGCCAACAAACCATTTGGTTTACGTTATAACATTGTTAATCAATCTTGGCAAATTGTGTTTGAGTCTAACTTGAATGTTGTTTCAAACTTTAGTCTAGGTAATCAAGGTAATACATCAAACCAGCAGCTAGATGCAAGTTGGTTATTATTGTTTACGACTGACAACGAATTTTATACTGTAACTAGCAGAGAAAAACAGTATGTATTTGAAAGTAATAATCAAGTAAGATTCTATTACGACAGCACTAATAAAATTTATGACAGTAGAACTAATAACATTGTCAAAGATACCATCAACGTATTGAATATTAATACAGTGCCGGATCAGACAATTCCATTCACACGAAATTTAGTATGGGATGTTGTTGCTGAGTACGTTGGATTAGATGGTTATATCGATACTAAAAAATTAATTGTTACCTTTGCCGACACTGATGACAACGGAGTAGTAGACGATCCTGAGTTGTTTAACAACATTATATCTCCTTTAGTTAACCCTTTAACAAAGTATATTTTACAACAAAAATATTTGATTAGTACTGGCCAGGAAGATTACAAATACATTAGTAACACTGATAGTAAAGTTATTATTTTAGCCAGTGAATCTAATGTTGGATCGCTGAATCAGTATACAGACGGACAATATTTTTATTTTGCTGACATTAGAATAGTTAAAAAATTGAATAAAAATTCAGGTAAATTAGTTGTTAGCTTAGACTACAAAGTGTTAGTTGGTAGAGACAATTTAAACTTTCAATATACACATAGTGCTGATTACGAATCAAGAGTTGACCCAGGTGCAAGTAATATTATCGATACATTTATGTTAACTCGTAGCTATGATACTAACTTTAGAAAGTGGTTAAATGGTGCAAATATAACTAAACCGTTGCCTCCTAGTTCAGACGAATTATACAACATTGTATCATCAAGTTTAAATTTAATTAAAACTGTGTCCGATGAAATTGTATATCATCCTGTTCGATATAAAATATTATTTGGGGCAACAGCAGACTCATCAGTGCAAGCAAGTTTTAAAATTGTTAAAACACCTGGGCAAGTACTCAGTGACAACGATATTAAATCTCGAGCACTAACTGCAATTAATCAATTTTTTAGTTTAGAAAATTGGGATTTTGGCGACACCTTTTACTTTACTGAATTGGCAACATATGTGGTAAATCAACTAGCACCTGATATTGTTAATTTTGTAATAGTTCCAAGATCCACTGGCTTAAATTTTGGTAGCTTATTTGAAATTAAATCAGCAACTGACGAGTTGTTTATTAACGGCGCTACTGTAGATGATATCGAAATAATCACTGGAATCACATCCAGTGCAATCAAATCAGTTTCTGGAACTACTATAACTTCTACAGTAACTTCACAACAATCAATAACAAGCTCAACATACGGAGTATCTAATGGCTGATAGTATTAATGCAAACGGAATCAACTCTTCTAATTTTCTTCCAAGAGTTTATAGATCGGATGCTAACAAAAAGTTTATTCAAGCCACGGTAGATCAATTAGTTCAACCCGGCACTGTTAAAAAGATTAATGGCTATATTGGTAGACAAAATAGTAAAGCAACTACTGGTGATGATATTTTTATATCTACAATTAGTGATGCTCGTAAAAACTATCAGTTAGAACCAGGCCTAACAATCAAAGACAATTTAGATAATGTAACGTTTTTCAAAGACTACCAGGATTATATTAATCAATTGGGAGTATTTGGAGCCAATGTCCAGAATCACAGTAAGTTAAGTAAGCAAGAATTTTATGCATGGAATCCTCATATCGACTGGGATAAATTTGTTAACTTTCAAAATTACTACTGGTTGCCTAACGGCCCAGATTTAATCAAGATTGCTGGACAACAATTAGAAATACAAAGTACATATAAAATATCTCTAGAATCGGAGTTAAACACATATCAATACTTGTTCACTCCTAACGGACTTAGCCGTAATCCTACTCTTAAATTGTTTAGAGGACAGACTTATACTTTTGAAATAGACAGTATAGGACAGCCGTTTAGTATTAAAACGACTCGAAATGCTGGTAGTCTAAACAGATATAAAACAGTAGACTTTGAACAGTTTGCTATCGAAACTGGAACATTGACAATAACAATACCGTACGATGCACCTAATGTTTTATACTACGTTAGTGAAGCAAATGCAGATGTTGGCGGAGTAATCCAAGTATTATCTATAGAAGAAAATACAGCAATTGATGTTGACGCAGAAATTGTAGGTAAAGTAAACTATACATTCCCATCCGGCGCCTCGTTAAGCAACGGTATGCTAGTGTCATTTATTGGCAACGTAACTCCGGCAAGCTATGCCACGGGTCAGTATTATGTAGAAGGTGTCGGGTCTGCAATTACACTAGTAAACAAAAATGACCTAGAGCTAATAAGCGCATACACAAAATCTGAAGCAATATTATTTGATACAACACCATTCGATAATCTGCCATTTAGCGATGCATCTACGTTAGCATCGTCTGTCGATTACCATGTTATTAACCGAGCAAGTTTAGATAAAAATCCGTGGACTCGATATAACCGATGGTTCCATAAAGATGTAATAGATGCTAGTGCAGTATTAAATGAAAAAATATCTTCATTGGATCAAACTAAAAGAGCAGTGCGTCCAATTATAGAATTTGAAGCTGGACTTAAATTATTTAATTTTGGAACCGTTGCTATTCCCGATGTTGATTTAGTGGATACGTTTACTACTGATGTGTTCTCGACGATAGAAGGAACCTTCGGATACAACGTTGACGGAGTTCCGTTAGTAAACGGACACCGTATTTTATTCACAGCAGATGCAGATAGTTATGTAAAAAACAAAATCTATCGAGTAGAAATCTTAGATGTCTTACATTACAATGAAGGCAGTCGACAAATACACTTAGTATTAGAATCGGAACCAGTTGAAGGACAAACTGTATTAGTCAAGCAAGGTCAAGCAAATAGTGGCCTAGCGTACTGGTACGACGGATCGGCTTGGAACGTTGGCCAACAAAAGATTACTGTAAACCAACAACCGCTATTTGATTTAGTTGATACTAATATTAATAGTTTTGGAGATATTACAAATTACGAAGGTTCTACGTTTAAAGGAACTAAGTTATTTTCTTACAAACAAGGATCTGGAACAGTTGATGCAAATTTAGGATTTGCATTATCTTATAAAAATATTAGTAACACTGGCGATATTGTTTTCAACTTCAATATCTTAACAGACACGTTTCAGTACAAAAAATTAACACAAGTTATTAACCAAGCTACTAATATTGGTTACTTAATTAAGGTATCTCCTCTAACACAGGAAGTTAGTTATCCGAACGGTTGGAATATTTCTAAGTTAACTGCAACTCAAGCTGCTGTTAGAATTTATAAAAACTCTAATAAGATTAATAACTTCGATCTTGACTTATTTGATGATATTAGCAATTTGCAAGATTTAGTAGTTAAAGTATATGTCAACGGCATACGACTAGATAAGTCATTATGGACTGTGATTAGCAATGCATATTATAAGCAGATAATTTTAAACACCAATATCTCGACAACTGATGTACTAACAATCCGAGCATTTTCTAATCAGCCAATTAACGGGAATGGATTTTATGAAATTCCTATTAGCTTGCAAAATAATCCTCTTAATGGGACAATGGCGGATTTTACACTGGGCGAAGTAATCGACCATGTGAGTTCTATAGTTGATAATTTAGATAACTTTGAAGGTTCATTCCCGGGTACAAATAATATTCGAGACTTGGGAGATGTATCACCATTTGGTACTAAGTTTGTTCAACATAGCGGCCCTGCTAGTTTAAGCGTATACCATATAACAAGTCAATCTAGCAATGTTATCAAAGCAATTGAACAATCGAGAGACGACTACGGTAAGTTCAAACGAAATTTTATTAACATTGTTGACTCTCTAGATATCGGAGATGTTGAAGATACTGTATCTCACGTTAATTCTATTTTAGAGAAACTGAATAAGGATAAGCCTAATACAGGCCCGTATTATTTTAGTGATATGCTAGGATATTCTGCCAATGCTGTTAACACGTATACTGTTATTGACGGCAGAATTAAAACATATCCGGTTAATAAAGTATTCGACTTAGACACTTTGTCTAATAGAGCAGTGTATGTTTATCATAATGC
>Ga0209599_10001172_pt1 | contig 13210 bp, 8 predicted proteins | sample Shrwel_input2_FT_FD_187534 | JGI IMG/M metagenome (GOLD analysis project Ga0209599, IMG submission 187534) | Subsurface microbial communities from deep shales in Ohio, USA - Utica-3 well 1 S input2 FT (SPAdes) (version 2) ... | reverse complement strand
GCCTGGGCGTGGACTTCACTCATGTTGATTGCTCCGCTTTCAATGTCTCAATCAGATCACGCATCAGGTCTCTTGCCAAGAAGAGTGGCCAGCTACGAATGGGAATATGATCACACGGGACGCGACATTTATGTACTACTGCGGATTGACAGAGTCGCTAAGGATACGCTGATTTATTCAGAAAAATCGTGTTTGCCAAAAGCAAAACCCAGCAAAATCAAACTCCTGGATTCCCGCCTTCGCGGGAATGACGATTTGTTCAGCGTATCCCTAACAAAACTTCGATTGCACAAACAAACTTGAGCAAGGCGTAATGAGCGTCCAGCAGGCGCTCGAAGGGAATTCTCAGCTTCCCGAAGCCCATAACCCAAGCATGCGTGCGCTACCACACCAACGGTGTCGGCCAACAAGCCTTCCTTGATCCTTGGAGTTGAGTTCAGTGACGAACAGGATACTATTGAAGGTGGCAAAATCATTGAGCCGTGGCCAGCCGCTTCGCATAGCGCAAGCTGATGATGCAAGCAGCGACAGCAATGGCTTCCAGAATTTTTGACTGATGGCTTTTTTCATCTTCACCAGATAGGCTCACGCCTATGTGCACCAAGGAATTTTGCTGGCAACCCTAAACCGTAGAAATGTCGTATTTTTATTTTATTTTAACACAAACCACAATAAATGTGGTTTTTTTAAAAATTTAATGCCAAAAATCTCTACATCTTAGCATGATTTAACCATGAGCAACTTATTCAAGACCCGCATGACAAAAACCAATACAACCCATTGATTTACATTACTTTTTATGTTTCATACATACCCTGCGTTGTGGTGTTGTGGTTTTGCAACACCAAGGCACATAAAGTTCTTGCATTAATGAATTGATATGGCATACAATAAGATGAGCGGCTAAAATTTCAAACAAAATAATAAAATTTGTAACCAACATCAATACATGCCAAGCAAGAAAAGCAGCAACATTAAACTATAAGGATACCCATGCTTAAAACCTAAAAAATAAGCCATAAATTTTATAAAACAACATTAAATTCAAGCGCCAGATAAGGAGTAGCTTATGTTAGAAAACAATCAAGAGCAATCAATTCAACCCAGGCACATAAAAACACTGATTATAATCGCAGCCGGCATTTGCTTTCTTATTGGATGGTTCCATACTGGGCAAGGGCTAACCAAATATCGTTTGCTGGGCAGTGAATATGGAGGATTTGTTTTTTCCACCATGGTTATCATTATAATGATCGTTGCCTATAACTATGCAATAAAAGGTAAAAAATACGCCCTGCCAACATACCTTTTTTGCGCACTAATCACCTTTGCATGCAATATAAATTCTTTTTATCCAAATTATCGAGCCGACTCTTTAATTCGTGAAGAGTTACGTATGCACCGAGCTAGCTTAGCAGACCTAAGAGAAATGATAAAAAGCAAGTTTCAAGATCCAAAGATGGAAGCTTTGATCACTTCTGTTAACAGTAAGTCCATGCAGTTACAGCAGCAATGTAGGCAACGTGGTTTTGGCCCACTAACTGAGCAAGCTTTGAGGGACATTGAGAATGAACTACAGCGCTCTATCACTAGGCTTCGGCTAGGCAATACTCAGGCAGACTGGGATCTGTGCGCTACGCAATATGCTAAAATTATTCAGAGCGAGCTGGAAGCTACTCTCGCAGAAAATCGTTATCTTGAAAAAGCAAAAATTCTTGGAGATATTGAACAGCATTACGAAATTTTTAGTAAAAAAATTGATGCCTCCTTGCTAGATAAGAACGAAATAAAAACTGCTCCTGACTACATTGAGGACTTGGTGAGCGAATACCGAAACTCTTGCAAACAAGCCATGGCGCTTCCTGCCAATTCTTCAAAAAAGAATATAAATTCATGCAACCAACAGTACCTATCTCCAAATATAGAACTGGGCTTATTTACCCATACATTTCGTTCCGTTTGGCTGACCATCTTTGATGGAGCCACAATTACTATTGTAATAGTGTCTTTTTTTATTGATTTTTTCATGCCTCTCGCTATTTACTTACTTGCTCGCAATGATTCTAGCGGACACGGAATTTGGGTTGTGCGCGACAACAGACCTACTTCTAGATAGTAGGCGTTGCGTCTCGAATGATTATATTCCCATTCGTAACTGGCCACTCTTCTTGGCAAGAGGCCCAGGGCCAACGCACTCGGAATGGAGATTGTAAAAATAGGCCGTTTTGCACAAATTTTAGGCAGGAAAGCATCAAAAAATTACCTATCAAACGGGGTAACCTTCCCGTTTCTTGAGATGCCGGAATAAGTCAAGATGATTTTGAGAGGCAGCGCCGTTTTTTGGACTGCCTGCACCATAGGTGCTGCTTAAATTTTGTGCAAAAATCCTACTTTTCCGCTGCATGTCATCCGAGTGCGGAGGCCCTGGCAAGAGGCCTGATGCGTGGCCTGATTGAGACCTTGGAAGCGGAGCAATCAACATGAGCGAAGTCCACGCCCAGGCCCAAACCACTCTATGCTGACCAAAGTGAGCACAGCAGCGTGGATTTTTAAACCGGCTGGAACGCGCTGTACCGATGAAGATCGTCAAGTTGCTCACTGACAACGGCAGCCAGTTTACCGACCGCTTCACCAGCAAAAAGCGTGAGCCAACCGGACGCCACGCCTTTGATGTCCGTTGCACGACGCTGAATATTGAGCACCGCCTGTGCCCGCCGCGCCACCCACAGACAAACGGCATGGTTGAGCGCTTCAATGGCCGAATCAGTGAGGTGGTGAACCAGACCCGATTTGCCTCAGCGACTGAGTTGGAGACGACGCTTGAGTGCTATGTGAACACTTACAACCAGCAGATTCCACAGCGTGCGCTCAACCATCTTTCGCCCGTTCAGGCGCTGAAGGAATGGCAGAAGAAAAAACCTGAATTGTTCAAGAAACGCATTTATAACCAGGTGGGACTTGACATGTACGCAGCAACAACTGAAAGCTAGCCAACTCATTGCCTTTATTAGCCAAGCTCCTCCTTTGGCGCTTCCAGTGTAGCCAGCAAAGAATTTACTCAGAATTTAATCAACCATTTTATTGCTATAGAAGTGGCGTGTAACTGCTAGATTGTTTTTTGGTTTGCAAGGTATTTTTAGTTAATTTTGCATTTTTTTCAAATAAAATTCATATGGAGTTTGTGCGAAATGTTAAGTAACCATATTGGCCAAAATGAGAAATATATTTCTCTACCTGACTCTGAGGAGGATAAAGTGGGCGGAGCGCAAGCGCAGCAAGAATCAAATATTCGAGAGGAAATTTTAAAATTGTTGGATGCAAGTGAAGATAAGAATTTTATATTCTTATATGGAGCACCTGCCGCGGGTAAAACCGCTGTACTTGGCTCAGTAATTCAAGCAATGGAGCGACCTGAGATTAGTGGAAGCATTTTTGTGCAAGGGGCTGGAAACGGCTATTTCAAACATGGCTTGCAGCTTTGGAAGCAAATTCAAGATGCATTTCAGGAAAAAAGATTTCCTGGCCGCACAGTCGTAGGGAGTACTATTCAATTGCATGTTCAGTATAAACCTGCGAGCAATGCAACTCCAGTTGACTTTGTATTCCTTGAAATGGCTGGAGAAGACCTTAAGAAAGTCGTGATTACAGATCAAGGAGATAGAAAATTACCTTTTCATATTGATCTTTTTCTTAGATTGCAAATAAAAATTGCTTTTTTAATTGTTACATCCTGGGATTGCGCATCTGAAGACGATGATATTGTCAATGAATTTCTTAGCTACATACACGAAACAGCACCGGGGTTAATTGAAAATAGAATTATTTTACTTGTAAGCAAATGGGATTCAATGAAAAATTCTAGCTCAGCTTCTATTGATGAATTTATCAGGAGCAAAATGCCAAAAACATATGACAAGATAGCAAACAAGAGAAATATCATTCAGTCTTACTCTATTGGTAAAGTTATCGAGCTACCAAATGGGAAAGGAGACATGATAGCCTGGTTTGACTATCGAGCAGGACGTAGTCTTTTTTCTAGCATATATGAGACTTTCACGGAAATTTCCAGTGAACAGAAGAACCCCTTGTAGCGTCTCTTTTTATTGATTTTTTTATGCCTCTCGCTATTTATTTACTTGCTCGCAATGATTCTGGCGGGTGCGGAATTTGGGTCGTAGGCGGAAGTAAACCTACATCTAGAAAATAGCCATTTAGAATAGTAAGTTTATCCTAAGGAAACGCTGAAAAATCGTCATTCCCGCGAAGGCGGGAATCCAGGGTGTTGATTTTGCTAGGTTTTGCTTTTAGCAAACACGGTTTTCCTGAATAAATCAGCGCGTCCCTAATTGCGCATAATGTACGCAGCAACAACTGAAAGCCAGCCAACTCATTGCCCTTATTGGCCAAGCTCCTCCTTTGGTGCTTCTAGTGTAGCCAGCAGAAAATTTACTCAACCATTTCATTGCTATAGAAGAGGCGTGTAACTGCTAGAAAGTATTTTTGAGTTAATTTTGCATTTTTTCAAATAAAATTCATATGGAGTTTGTGCGAAATGTTAAGTAACCATATTGGCCAAAATGAGAAATATATTTCTCTACCTGACTCTGAGGAGGGTAAAGTGGGCGAAGCGCAAGCGCAGCAAGAATCAAATATTCGAGAGGAAATTTTAAAATTGTTGGATGCAAGTGAAGATAAGAATTTTATATTCTTATATGGAGCACCTGCCGCGGGTAAAACCGCTGTACTTGGCTCAGTAATTCAAGCAATGGAGCGACCTGAGATTAGTGGAAGCATTTTTGTGCAAGGGGCTGGAAACGGCTATTTCAAACATGGCTTGCAGCTTTGGAAGCAAATTCAAGATGCATTTCAGGAAAAAAGATTTCCTGGCCGCACAGTCGTAGGGAGTACTATTCAATTGCATGTTCAGTATAAACCTGCGAGCAATGCAACTCCAGTTGACTTTGTATTCCTTGAAATGGCTGGAGAAGACCTTAAGAAAGTCGTGATTACAGATCAAGGAGATAGAAAATTACCTTTTCATATTGATCTTTTTCTTAGATTGCAGATAAAAATTGCTTTTTTAATTGTTACGTCCTGGGATGGAGCAGCTGAAGATGATGATGTTGTTAATGAGTTTCTTAGCTATATACACGAAACAGCACCGGAATTAATTGAAAATAGAATTATCTTGCTTGTAAGCAAATGGGATTCAAAGAAAAACTCTAGCTCAGCTTCTATTGATGAATTTATTAGAAGTAAAATGCCAAAAACATATGGGAAGATAGCAAATAAAAGAAACATCATTCAGTCTTACTCTATTGGTAAAGTTATTGAAGTGCCAGATGGGAAAGGTGATATGATAGTCTCGTTTGACTATCGAGCTGGACAGCGTCTTTTTTCTAGCATATATGAGACTTTCACGGGAATTTCCAGTGAACAGAAAAAACCCTTCTGGAAAATTTGGTGAGCACTATGGGATTTGGAATATATATCTTATTTACTATTGATGGCTTTAGTTGCGTTGTGCGCGGACAGAGCGAATTTGATGAGGCAATAAAAAATGCATGTAACAATTTAGATATCCCTGTGTCTTTCGCACTATACTCAGGCCAGCAAGGCTTTCGTAGACTTAGTTTAGCTATTGGTAAGCCATATTACACATATTCGGCTTTTATTGGTTTGTCTGAAATAAAAACAAATCGTCGCGGCTCATTTTTGGCTGTTGGAATTATGGTGCCTTGTGATTTTACTTGCCACTCAATTGAATTGGGTGGCTATCTTTCTGATATGCTAAATAAGCTTGTAAAGCATGTAAGCAATGGGCGCTCTTTTACTAGCAAGCCGAACCAAAGTGACCTGTCTGAGCTCTATAGCGGCTATTCAGAAAAGCTACGCAATTGTTTTTCTAGGCGTGCTGATCAGCAAAATCAGCAAAAAAGCAAGGGAGGGGGGCGGTTGTTTTTATCGACCTCTCAAGGCAAGCCCCTATCGTTTGTTTATGGTGAAATATGCTTAAACCATCGCATTACAGAAGATTTTTATTTATTTGATTACGCGGATAAGACCGAATTACGTGGGGCAAATTTAGGGTTTACGGTCTCGCCATGGCCTGCGGATGTATTTCAGAAAAGCAATATGGATAACATGCCAATCCTACTGGAAGAGAAAAGAGAGGGGCAAAAATCATCAGTAAGAAGTATTGAATTAAAAGAGCCGGCGGTAGATCTGCGCGCCACCTTGATTAAAATAGAGGACATTGAACGAAAAATAATAGCAATTGAGTCTGAGGCAAGCCAAAATTATGTTTTTTTGCATGAGGCGCAAGCGCGTTTGAAATTTTTACTTTGGCTAACCAACGCTTTTTGTTTCTTTTTATGCGTTCTTTTGGTTTTTTTGTTTTATTCCCCGAGGAATCATACACATCCAGAAAGCCAAAAACAACCAATAAAAGTCCCATTGGTAACAAGTCCTCTTTCTCCGAATTTAGGGGGGAGCAACAATGAGTCTGTGCGAGATAACGCAGACAAACCTGATGCTAGTAGCGTTTCTCAAGTGGCGTCACTTCAATCCGAAGCTAATACCCAGGATGAAGTGCACCTAACACTAACCAGCGAGATGAGTTTAGAGAGCTTCAGAAAAAAACATTGCAAAGAATATATTGGTTCAGATTTTAAAAATGACTTTTACAGCCTAAACCCTAGTTTAAGTAAAAATAAAATTAAAAAAGATGAGCGCATCGCCCTACCGAAAGGTTGTAGTAAATAATATATATGAATTTTATGGTCGACTAGGGATGCGCTGATTTATTCAGCAAAATCGTGTTTGCCAAAAGCAAAACCCAGCAAAATCAAAACCCTGGATTCCCGCCTTCGTGGGAATGACGATTTGTTCAGCGTATACCTAGGAACGCACTAATTTATTCCCCGACAGCTGGATCGAAATCTCCTGATCTTCCCAGACAAGGCAGCGGAGTTTTTCATCAAGATTGGCCGGTTTGATCAGCTGCATGGGCTGTGGCGGTACGACGCTAGCGGCCAGCAGTGCTTTCGTCATGTTGGCGAGGGGGTTGGCCACATCGGCGCACCCCACGCCGCCGGCCAGCTCGGCCTGCCAGGTGCACTATTGGCATCGCTTTCCCCTGCAATTAAAAGGCCAGCATCTGGGGGCGTGCGCTGTATTTAACTCACGCCGATGCTGGCGCGCATCGCCACCTATCTGGCCACATTGAGGGTGGATTTTGGCCAAGGCTATCACCTGGGCCGCCCCAAGCCCCTGCAAGACTGGTTAACCATGCCCCGCGCATGAACGTTAGCCGGCCAATTACGTATTTCTCCGAATAGCTTATGCCCGTATCCTGTCCTATGCTGAGCGCGTCACCACTGCCCGAAAGCCCCGCATGGACACCCCCGACGACTACGACAGCCCGTGGAAAGACGCCGTTGAGCATTACTTTCCCGAGTTCATCACCTTTTACTTTCCCCACGCCAGCCAGCAAATAAACTGGGCGCGTGGTCATGAATTTCTCGATCAAGAGCTGCGCGCCGTGGTGCAGGATGCTGAACTGGGCAAACGCTTTGTCGATAAGCTGGCCAAAGTGGCTTTGCGTGATGGCAGCAAGCGCTGGGTGTATGTGCATCTGGAAGTACAGGGCAGCGCCCAGGCGGAATTTGCCGAGCGGATGTTTGTCTACAACTACCGCCTGTATGACCGCTACCGCCAGCCGGTGGCCAGCCTGGCGCTGCTGGCCGACACCACCCCAAACTGGCGGCCAGATCACTTTTCCTTTGCCGTACTGGGCTGCAAGCACGAGTTATGCTTTCCCGTGGCAAAACTGCTGGACTACGCCCAAGACCAAGCTGGTTTGTACAGCAATCCGAACCCGTTCGCCCTGGTGACCCTGGCCCACCTGCTGACCCAGGCCACCCGCCAGGACATGAATGCCCGCTTTGCCGCCAAGTGGAAGCTGGTGCAGTTGTTATACCAGCGCGGCTGGGACAAACAGCGGGTGATTGATTTATTCAGCGTGATGGACTGGATGATGCGGCTGCCAGAGCAGTTGAAACGGTCGCTGTGGCACAATATCGAAGTGCTTGAGGAGCAAGAAAAAATGCGTTACGTGACTTCTGTGGAGCAAATCGGGATTGAGAAAGGCATGCAGCAAGGGCTATTGCAAGGCTTGACGCAGGGGCGTATCGAGGGCGAAGCCTACGCTTTGCAACGCCTGCTGCAAAAGCGCTTTGGCCCGCTGTCCGAAGATCTGCTCGCCCGCCTGCAAACCGCCCGTGTGGACGAGCTGGAATTGTGGCTGGATCGGGCGCTGGATGCCGATACGCTGGCCGGGGTGTTTGCCCAGTAAGGTGCGCTGGCGGCGTGTTTGCCGCTGCTGCTGGCGCATTACCGGTGGATTTTTTCGGGTCTGTGCTGGCTGAATGCGGTCGGCACCATTTGCGTGTGCCCCATCGTGCTTGACTAAGTTAACGATAACCATTATCGTTAACGCCATGAACACCCCCATTCTTCCCTTGCCGCCGTCTTCCGTCCCGCCACTATCCGCCAGTGCCTTGCCTGAGGCTGCGCGGGTATTCGACAGTGTCCAGCTGCTGGCTGGGCAGACGGAGATTTACATCACCCATCAGGGGGAGGTGTACCGGTTGCGGCAAACCCGGCAGGGCAAGCTGATTCTGACCAAGTAAGCCTGTCTGTTCCTGTTGCCCCCAAGGGGGCTCCCGGCAATGCCAGGGGTGTGTGACGGCATCAACCCGTGTGATTCTCTCTTGGCGTTTCTACGCCCCCGCGCCAGCCCGCTTGCCGCCAGCCCGCGCACTTCTTTTTATCTGGAGTGTGTATGTTCAAAGCGTGCTCGCTGTCTGAGGCTGGCCTGTGTGTGTTGGCGGCTTTTCCGCTGTTTGTTCATGCCGATGAAGCGCCTGCGCGGTTGGCCTTGCAGTTGCCCACCGTGTCGGTAGCGGCTAGCCGGGTGGAAAAACCCCTGAATGAAACCGCGCCCAGCGTGGCGGTACTTGAGCCGGATTCACCGCTGCGTGCGCCAGTGCGCGACATCAAGGACCTGGTGCGCATGGAGCCGGGCGTGTCGGTGCTCACCGACCCGAGCCGGCGCGGCCATGCGGGCTACACCATTCGCGGCATCGACGGCAACCGTGTGCTGATGCTGGTGGATGGTGTGCGTCTGCCCGATCAATACAAGGGCGGCGGCGGTTCCGGGGCGATTGCCGGGCGTGATTACACCGAGCTGGACAGCCTGAAATCAGTAGAAATCCTCAAGGGGCCGTTCTCTGGCAGCTATGGCAGCGACGCCATTGGCGGGGTGGTGGCGTATCGCACGCTGGGCGTGGAAGATCTCCTGGCGGCGGGCGAAAGCCGGCATGTAAGCGTTAAAGGCTTTGCCCATAGCGCCGACCGCAGCGTGGGCGGCAGCGCCACCCTGGCCGGGCGCAGCGAGGCGCTGTCGGCCTTGGTGCGTGTCACCCACCGCGATGGCCAGGAAACCGACAACCGGGGCGATGCCGATCTGTCTGGCAGCCAGGGCAGCCTGCGCAGCACACCCAATCCACAGCGCTGGCATAGCGACAATCTGCTGGCCAAGCTGGGTTTCAAGCCGGCGGATGGCCACGCGCTGACGCTGACCTACGAACGCTTTCGCCGCGATACCGACACCGAGCTGATTTCCTCGCAGACCAGCGCCATTGTGGCGCAGCCGGTCAGCGATGGCGTCAGCCGCGACCGGGTGAGCCTGGCGCACGCCATGGAGCTGAACCTGCCCTGGCTTAAGCGCGCGCAGTGGCAGGTGTACTGGCAGAACATGCTGGCCACCGAAAAAGCCCGCGAATCACGCACCGGCAATATCGTGCGGCTGACCGACAACACTTTCGAGCAAACGCTGACCGGCGCGCAGGCGCAGCTGGAAAGCCGCTTTGCCGCCTTCAACGCAGCGCACAGCCTGGTGTACGGCGTGGAAGCCAGCCGCAGCGAAACCAGCCGGCTGCGCGACCGCACCCAGATCAACACCAATGGCAGCACCAGCAAGCTGGTGGCCGGCGAGCCGTTTCCGCAGCGTAATTTCCCCGATTCCACCAGCGACCGGCTGGGGGTGTTTGTGCAGGATGAAATGCGTTGGGACAACGGCCTGAGCCTGACGCCGGGGCTGCGTTTTGACTGGTATCGCATGCGCCCGCACACCGACGCGCTGTTTGACGTGATCAACCCCAATAATTACCCCATCGCCACCTTCAAGGATTCGGCGCTGTCGCCCAAGCTGACCGCCGCCTGGCAAGTCAGCGAGCCGCTGACGCTGTTTGCCCAGGCCGCCACCGGCTTTCGGGCACCGCCGTTTGACGACGCCACCATGGCCTTTGCCAACCGCACCTACGGCTACGAGGTGCTGCCTAACGCCAATCTGAAGTCCGAACGCTCGCGCGGGCTGGAGTTGGGGGTAAAGGGCGAGTGGACCGGGCTGAGCCTGGCGGCCACGGCGTTTTACAACCGCTACAGCGATTTTCTGGAACAAACCCTGCTGTCGTCACGCGACACCAATGGCAACGGCGTGCCGCTGGAATACCAGGTGCGCAATGTCGGTCGAGTGAACATCCATGGTCTGGAATTCAAGGGCCAGTGGCAGTTTGCCCCGCACTGGCAGCTGGGCAGCTCGCTGGCCTGGGCGCAGGGCGACAACCAAACCACCGGCCAGCCGCAAGACACCGTCGATCCACTGAAATGGGTGCTGAATCTGGGCTATCGCGGCGAGCAATGGGGGGTGAATGGCTACCTGACGGCGGTAGCGCGCAAAAGCCGGGTCAGCGACCCGAGCTACTTCCGCCCCGGTGGCTATCAGGTGCTGGACCTGAGTGGCTACTGGCAGCTCAGCAAGGCCGCGCGCGTGACGGTGGGGGTGAACAATCTGTTCGACCGCCGCTACTGGCAGTGGTCGGACATGCGCGGCCAGCTGGCCAGCGACCCGGCCTTGCCGCGCTACACCCAGCCGGGACGCAATCTGTCGGCGTCGTTTGAATACCGTTTTCTGTAATTGGCCTATTGCCCTGTGAACTGAAAGGATATGTGATGGAACGAGCCGCCCCCGCCATCTGGCAAGCCTACGAAGCCCTCAAGCGCGACACCCCGCAGCTGCGCGCCCGCGATGCGGCCCAGCAATTGCAGATCAGCGAGGCCGAACTGGTGGCTGCCGATCCGGCCAGCCTTCCTTTGCGCTGCGATGACTGGCCTGGCTTGCTGGGCCAGCTGGCCAGCCTGGGTCGGGTGATGGCGCTGACCCGCAACGAAGCCTGCGTCCATGAAAAAACCGGTGTGTATGACCAGCTCAGCTTTGACGGCAAGGTAGGGCTGGCGCTGAATCCGGACATCGACCTGCGCATCTTTTTGTTTCACTGGCGGCACGCGTTTGCGCTGACCCACCACAGTGAACGCGGCCCACAGCGCAGCGTGCAGTTTTTTGACCGCCACGGCGACGCCATCCAGAAAGTGTTTCTGACCGCCGACAGCGATGTCGTGGCATTTGACGCGCTGGTTGCGGCCTGGCGTCACCCAGAACCGCGCAGCGTGGCCCCCGAGCCGCGCCCGGCGCGGGGGGTAGAACGCGCCGACCGTGACATCGACCTGGCGGCGTTTCATGCCGGCTGGCGCGCACTGAACGATGTGCACCAGTTTCATGGTTTCTTGCGTGATTTTGGCGTCAGCCGCCAGCAGGGGTTTCGCCTGGCCCCGCCGGGGCAAGCCTGGCGGGTGGCGTTGAACGCCACCGAGCACATGCTGCGCAGCGCCGCCAGCCGGCAACTGCCCATCATGGCGTTTGTCGGCAATGCCGGGATGATCCAGATCCACACCGGGCCGGTGCAACGGATCGAAACCGTGGGTGCCTGGCTGAATGTGCTCGACCCCGGTTTTAATCTGCACCTGCGCGAAGACTTGATCGACGCGGCCTGGGTGACGCACAAGCCAGGCGACAGCGGTGTAGTGACCTCGCTGGAGCTGTTCGACCGCGATGGCCAGTCGGTGGTGACCTTTTTTGGCGCGCGCAAACCCGGCCAGCCCGAACAGCCCGCCTGGCAAGCGCTGATGGACAGCCTACCCAAAGAGGCCCGCCATGGCTAAGCCGCCGTCGCGCACGCTGGCGATGCTGGCCTTGCTGCTGGCCAGCGCACTGTGTCAGGCCAGCGAACGGATTGTGGTGCTCACCTCCGACGTGGCCGATATTGTGGTGGCGCTGGGCGCGGCACCACAGGTGGTAGGGCGCGACCGCTCGTCGCGCCATCCGGCACTGGCCCACGCCCGGGAAATCGGCTTTGCCCGCTCGCTGAACGCCGAGCCGATTGTGCCGCTCAAGCCCACCCTGGTGCTGGGCAGTGAACAGGCACAGCCGCCCGGCATCTGGAAGCAGCTGGACACCCTGGGCATTCCCGCCCGCCAGGTGGCCAGCCACGAAGATGGCCGCGACTTTGCCCAGGCCATTGTGCGCATTGGCCAATGGCTGGGCCGCGATGCCGACGCCCGCCAGCTGGCCAAACGCTGGCAGGACGGCATGGCGGCCCAGCCGGCCAGCGGCAGGCGCTATCTGATCAGCTACGATGGCCGCATGGTGGCCGGGCGCGGCACCGCTGCCGACACGCTGATTCGCGCCGCCGGCGGCATCAACGCCGCCGGGCAGGTGGACGGCATCAAGCCGCTCAACCGTGAAGCCTGGCAGCAAGCCCGCCCGGATGTGGTGATTGTCGCCAGCCATAATCGCGCCGTGTACGGCAGCGTGGACGCGCTCAAGGCCCGGCCCGAGCTGGCCGGCAGCCCGGCGGTGCGCCAGGGCAAGGTGGTGGAAATGCGCGCGCATGAGGTGTTCATGATTACCCTGGACAGCCCGGAGATTATCCGGCAGCTGCGGGCGCTATGAACAGGCGCAGGATGACACCGTGGCTGGTCTGGCTGCTGCCCGGCGTGGCGCTGGGCCTGTGGGCCTGCGGCTTGGGCGGCGGCAGCTGGCATTGGCCAGACTGGCAGGATCCGATGGTGCACGGTTTGCGCGTGCCGCGCGTGCTGACCGCGCTGCTGGTGGGGGCGGCGCTGGCTGCCAGCGGCGCGGCCTTGCAGGCGCTGTTTCGCAACCCGCTGGCCGACCCAGGCTTGATTGGCACCGCCAGCGGGGCCGCGCTCGGGGTGATTCTGCTGCTGTTTTTGGGTGGGGTGGGTG
>Ga0209599_10001169_pt1 | contig 13244 bp, 10 predicted proteins | sample Shrwel_input2_FT_FD_187534 | JGI IMG/M metagenome (GOLD analysis project Ga0209599, IMG submission 187534) | Subsurface microbial communities from deep shales in Ohio, USA - Utica-3 well 1 S input2 FT (SPAdes) (version 2) ... | reverse complement strand
GCACGGTTATAAGTTAATTGGTCATTATAAGTAAGTTTAAAGCCTGTTTTGTTGGTGTAGCCATCTATGTTGTCGGGGTCAACGGCATCGCAATTTTTTTGTTTAGCTAAGCTAATACGGTCACGCATAATGGGCATTAAAATATCTAAACGACGAATATCAAGCCATTTTTCACCTGCCCAACCACTTAAATTACGGCCTTTAACCGAGGCAGGAAAACGCGAAAAATCACTACGCCATTTTTCGCTGCTACCTGCACTAAAATAACAAATAACTTTTTTGCCTTGGCTGTGTAGTAGGTCGATAGTATTTTGTGGTGTATCAAATAAATCCACATCAAAGACTTGTGTATTGACATTAGGGTTTAATGTCCCTGCAAATTGAATTTGCCAACTCATTTGACCATGAGGTTGCCAATAGGCTTGGCTGACTGAGGAGGCAAGTAGTGTGGTTACTAAGGCGAGGAGTTGTTTTTTCATGACAGAAATCCGTATCATTTTGAGGTGATTTTTATTATATCCATGCTAAAAATAAACAATGTGACCGCTTTGGCATTGATTTAGTTAATATTTTAAAATGAGACCTAAGGCACAATTGGGATAGAGATTTTATAGGTATGAAAAACGCTTTGGTTTTTGTCATGCCAATAAATTAAAACTGTCGACTGGTTCACATAATAACTATTGAGCATTATTTTTTTAAAAAAGTCCGTAACAAATCACTCAACCACTTCTCTAAGCAGTGTTCATAGCGCGCGCGAACGTTTTTATCGTTAATTTTTACAAGTTTTAAGGACTTTATTATGCAAATTTCCCGTTTATTGTTGGGAGTAGCCTCCCTTTGCGCGTTTTCTGTGACTCATGCCGCCGATGTAGAAATTCAAGTACAAAATTTAACCCACGGTACGTATTTTACGCCGTTAATTGTTGCAGCACATAATAGTTCAACTAAGTTGTTTAGTGTAGGTATGCCAGCCAGTATGTCATTAACTAAAATGGCAGAGGGCGGCGATATTGCAGGTCTTGATGCAGACCTAATGGCCGCAGGTGCAAATATAATGAAAAATCCTGCCGCAGGTTTGTTAGCTCCTAGTAAATCGACTACCACCATGTTAACCACCACAGGCAGTAACACTTATCTTTCATTAGCGGCGATGTTATTACCAACAAACGATGGTTTTGTTGCCGCGAATGCTATTCAAATTCCTACCACCAAAGGCGAGTATGTTTATTGGCTTAATGCGTATGATGCAGGCACAGAAGCTAATGACGAAAAACGCGGTAGTGGTGCGGTTGGTGTAGCAGGATTTCCTGTACCTCCCAATAGTCCTATAGATACTATGTCGGGTACGGGTGGAACAGGCATTACAGGACTCACAGCCGAAGGTTTTGTGCATATTCATCGTGGTGTATTAGGTGATGACAATGCAACGGGTCGCAAAAGCGATATTAACAACATGACTCAACGCTGGTTAAATCCTGTTGCGCGTCTTGTTATTACTGTTAAATAAGGAGTGATATGATGAATTTATATCACTATGCCTTATTAGGCAGTGCGTGTTGTTTGTTGGCGGGTTGTCTTAATGATAATGATAATGATGATGACATGATGGGTGCACCTGCCAAAGCAAAATTTGAAGTTACAGTGACTAATGAAACCGCAGGACAACCTTTTTCCCCTTTGACCATTATTGCGCATAAAGCAACGGCTAAATATTGGGCATTGGGCGAGCCTGTAAGTGTAGGCTTAGAATATGTGGCCGAAACAGGTAATCCTACCGTTTTTCGAGATGCCTTAAAAATGGATAATACGGTCTATATGACAAAAGAGGGCAAGGGGTTACTGTTTTCGGGTAAGACTGAAAGCTTTGAGCTAGAACTTAATCAAAGTGATGTTAGCGCAGGCGCGCGTTTAAGTTTGGCCGCTATGTTGGGTAAAACTAATGATGGTTTGGTGTTAATGTCTGGCCAAAAACTCAGTGAGTTAAAGCAAGGCCAAAGCATGACTTTGCATTTATTGTCTTATGATGCAGGCACTGAGTTAAATCGTGAAACCGCAGAAACACTAGGCTCGGCAGGATTTAATCCTGTTCGTGATGATGTGACCAGTGCATTAACGGTACATGGTGGCGTGGTATCTAAAGATGATGGTTTAACTAACTCGGCATTAACACAACTCGAAAAATGGGATAATCCTGTTGCTAAAGTGAGTATTAAGCGTTTATAAATCTGTAACTCTGTTATATGGGGGGAGTCTTTCCCCCTAAGCTCAATTATCTCAAAATAGGCTTTGGCCAAGCTCAACCATCGTGAAAACGTACCCTGAGCGGAGTCGAAGGGCTAAACTAAGGTATTTTGATTCCCTCTTTATTTAACATGGTCACTAATTGAATCAATGGCAAACCAATTAAGCTACTTGGGTCATTGCCTTCTAGCTTGTCAAATAAACAAATACCCAAACCTTCACTTTTAAAACTTCCCGCACAAAAATAAGGCTCTTCTGCGCGTAAATAACGTTCAATTTGTTTGGCACTAAGCGGTCTAAAATACACACTAAATAATTCAACAGCAGACTGTGTTTGTCCTGTTTGACTATTAAATATACAAATTCCTGTATAAAAAGCAACACATTGACCGCTAAATAAACTTAACTGTTGTACGGCATTGTCATGCGTCAGTGGTTTACCAATCAATTGACCTGCAAAACTGGCTACTTGGTCAGAGCCAATAATCAAATGTTGTGGGTATTTATCAGCAAGTGCTTGGGCTTTAGTAATGGCTAATCTTTGCGCTAATTGAGGTGCATTTTCGTTTGCTAGAGGCGTTTCGTCACTTTGTGGGCTATCCTGTGTAAATGTAATTTGTAGTCTGGTTAATAAGTCGCGTCTAAAACTCGATGTTGACGCTAATACTAAAGGTAATGACATGGAAAATTCCTATTTATTTGTTTATGGTACTTTACGCAAAAACTCAGGTCATCAGATGGGAAAGTGGTTGGCGCAACAAGCCAATTATGTGGGCGAAGGTAAAATAAAAGCCGATATGTATCAAGTCAGTTATTATCCTGCTTTGGTGCAAGGAGAGAGTTGGGTCGAAGGGGATATTTATGCCTGTCCTGAGTCGGTTTGGCCAGTATTAGATGAATTTGAAGAAACAACAGGCGCATATCCCGAATATGCGCGTTGTTTAACACCGATTTTGCGTGAAGATGGCCAATGGTTAGAAGCATGGGTGTATTGGTATTTGCGAAGTACCGAAAACCTGACTAGATTGATTTAGGCTTCGACTCCGTTCAGCCACCACGACTCCGCTCAGCCAACGTACAAAAGCTCCCTGAGCGGAGTCGAAGGGCGAACTAAGGACGATGTTTAGCGATGGCCTCATTAGGTGTTTCGGTTAAATAAGCATCAAGCAACACCTCAGCCGCTTCTTTTACAAAGGCTTCGTCTTCGGGCTTATCTTTTTGGCTTGGGTCGGCGAGTTCGCCTTCTTTGTCCTCATCATTGGCCGATTCGACTTCGCGCCACGTTTTGAGTGGCTCTTGGCCTTTAGCGGCACGACGTGTATTTTCGATTGCTAAACGCTTAGCATCTAACTCGGCTTCTTCTTTTTTGCGATTGGCTTCATTGAGCGAAATAACGGTCTCTTTTTTGAGGGATTCTGCCAATTCGATTTGCGCGGCTAAATATTTAAAATCGGGGTCATTTGCCTGACGTTGCTGTGATTTTGTTTTTAAAATAGGCAATTGACGGCTAAACCCCGAATATGGCAAATAACGTGCAGGCGGAATAGTATCCCACGGTAAGGCATTTTCTAGTGCCGATTCTCCTATATCACTGCCTTGAAATACATTAGGAAAGTTAATGTCGGCATCAACGCCTTTGTGTTGTGTACTCGCCCCCGAAATACGATAAAACTTGGCTTCGGTGAGTTTTAGTTCACCATGATTTAGTGGGCGTAAGGATTGTACGGTGCCTTTACCAAATGTCGTTGAACCTACAATTAAGCCACGGCCATAATCTTGAATCGCGCCTGCAAAAATTTCGGCGGCTGAGGCAGATAAACGGTTAGTCATCACCACTAATGGGCCATCGTAAGCAATGCTATTATCAGAGTCGCCCATAAGTTCGACTTCTTTATTTGCATTTTGAACTTGTACGGTAGGGCCAGTTTCTATAAATAATCCAATTAAAGTATTGGCTTCGGTGAGTGAGCCGCCACCATTATTGCGTAAATCGACCACTAAACCATCAATTTTTTCGGCCTTTAACTCGTCAAGTAAACGAGCAACATCTCGCGTGGTGCTGCGATAGTTGGGGTCGCCTGCTTGCATCGCGGCAAAGTCGGCATAAAAAGTAGGTAACTTAATGATACCAATTTTATAAGGCTTATCATCGCGTGTGAGTGTTAACACCCGTTTTTGAGCAGCTTGCTCTTCAAGCTTAATAGTTTGACGTACAATACTGATGACTTTGGTTTGATTTTCGTCAACTGCATTAGCAGGTAAAATTTGTAAGCGAACGGTGCTATTTTTAGGGCCACGAATTAAATCTACGACTTCGTCAATACGCCATCCAATCACATCAACAAAGTCTTCGTTACCTTGGGCAACGGCCACAATACGATCACCAGGCTTAAGAAGTTTTGATTTTTCAGCAGGGCCAGCAGGCACTAAGCGTACAATTTTGGTGTATTCATCTTCGCCTTGTAATACTGCACCAATACCTTCTAAAGACAAGCTCATGTTGATGTTAAAATTTTCGGAGGTGCGCGGCGAAAAGTATTCGGTATGTGGGTCGTAAGTTTCGGTAAAAGCATTCATAAATGTTTGAAAAACATCATCTGCTTTATTACGGTTAATATTATTACGTTGAGTCTCGTAACGCTTGGTTAGGAGCTTGATGATTTCGGTGTCTTTTTTGCCAGATAAACGTAAGCTAAGCACCGCTGATTTTAAGCGTTTATGCCAAAGCTTATCTAAGTCTTTAGGCTCGTCCGCCCAAGGTACATTCTCTCGCTTAGTTTCGAGGCTGTCGTCTTTATTAAAATCAAAGGTGTCAGTGCCTTTTTTAAGCTCTTTTAAAATAAAATCTAAACGCTGATTAAGTCGTTGTTGGTAACGACTATAAATAGCAAAAGCGCGAGTTAAATCACCACGAACTAAATCATCATCAAAAAGATAACGATATTCTTCAAACTCTTTGATATCGGTTGCTAAAAAATAAGCACGACCACTGTCTAAATCTTTAAGGTATCTGTCTAATACTTGACTCGAAAACGCATCATTTAATTTTTTGTGTTCGTAATGTAAATGCTTAAGCATCACCACCGTAGAGCGCGTTGCTTTAATTTCTTCTTTAGTCGGCTCTATAGACGAAGGTGCAGCAGCTTGTTTAGCAAAAACAGCCGAAAAAAAGACTAAACCGCCAAAGGTAGCAGCTAAGAGAACATGTTTGCGAGTAAGTGTGGCCATGAGTGTCCTGACTAGAGTGAGATTGTAATGCCAGCGGACGACGGGCAAGTAGTAGTCATTATAGAGACTGTCGCATTAATTTTGTAGCGATTATTGTATTAAAAAACAGACACTATACAGAGTATGATTTATACATTCTGCCGTAAACGCACGTGTTGTGAGCATAAAACTGTTGAACGCAGTGACAGTGCAAATAAATAAACCATAAGCATAAGTACGAAGAGTCATTTTGGCCTATGATTGTACGAATAACTAAGTTGATACCGAGGAGAGATATTATGAATGGCGCGTTGATGCTTGACGTACAGGGCATAGAGTTAGATGCAGAAGAAAAAGAATTACTGAAGCACCCTCATGTGGGAGGTTTGATATTTTTTGGTCGTAATTTTGTGGGTGTAGAACAGCTTCAAGCGTTAGTAAAAAGTATTCGTGCGGTTCGTCCCGAAATTATTATTGCGGTTGATCAAGAAGGTGGACGTGTACAGCGTTTTAAAGAGGGTTTTGTTAAGTTGCCCCCCATGAAAACCTTTGGTGATATATTTGCCCATGATGCACAAAAAGCGTGTCAAATGGCACATCATTGTGGCTGGTTAATGGCCGCAGAGGTGTTAGCGGTAGGTGTAGATATGAGTTTTGCACCTATTTTGGATGTGGATTGTGGCTTAAGCCAAGTGATTGGTAATCGTGCTTTTCATTCAGAGCCAGAGGTAGCCGTGGCTTTGTTGCGTCATTTTATTAAAGGGATGCACGAAGCAGGTATGGCCGCCACAGGCAAACATTTTCCAGGTCATGGTTCGGTAGAAGCCGATTCTCATGTTGCTATCCCTGTAGATAATCGTACTTTCGCACAGATTGATGCCTTTGATTTAGTGCCTTTTAAAGAGTTATCGTCACAATTACAAGGTATTATGCCTGCCCATGTTATTTATCCAGAAGTTGATAATAAACCCGCAGGGTTCTCAGCTATTTGGTTGCAAGATTTGTTACGCCAAAAAATGGGGTTTGATGGGGTGATTTTTTCGGATGATTTGAGCATGGAGGGAGCAGGTGTCGTGGGCGGATATGCCGATAGAGCTGATGCGGCCTTGGAAGCGGGCTGTGATATGGTGTTGGCCTGTAATAATCGCGCAGGGGCAATTCAAATTTTAGAGTATTTAGAGCGACATCCGCGTATTCCGCATCAAGCGCGTTTTAATGCCTTGCGTGGTAAAGGTAAATTAACGTGGAATGACTTATCGGGCAGCCCTCAATGGATAGCAGCCGAAGAAGCATTACGTTCTATTATGGGGTGAATTGGCTGCATACTCCCTAAGCGTAGCGTGGGTTTTCTACCTCATCATAAGGATATTTATCACCTAAAAAATTACTGTATATAGGGTCTGTTGACGTTTTGCGTGCAACCACAATCAAAACGTCAACAGACCCTTTTGTTGCAAATGTGCCAAAAACTGACTTTTAGTTACTTCACCTACTAAGCGTGAATTTTCGACTTCTTTTCCATCGCTAAAAAACAGCACTGCAGGTGGGCCAAAAATGGTGAGCTGTTGTTGTAAAGCGCGTTCTTCGGTGGAGTTTTGAGTAACATCTGCCTTGAGTAACATCCATCCTTGGAGGGTATTTTGCACCTCAGCTTGCTCAAAAACTTCTTTGCTCATAATTTTGCAACTTACACACCAGTCAGCATAAAAATCGACTAATACTTTTTTGTTTTCTTGTTGAGCAATACGTAAGTTTTCGTCTAATTCTGCCAAGCTGTGAATGGTTTTAAAATGGCTGTAGCTTGATTGTTGGCTTGATGCCAAAGAGCTACGTGTAACAATATCAAGTGGTTTTAGAGGGTCAGTTGCACCTAACGCCGCACCTACTAATAAGGTTGCTCCCCAAATGAGTAACATATAAGCACCACTACGCCACACGATGCGCCACTTTCCACCCCATTGATTGAGCCAAAAGCCTGAGCCTACACTTAATGCCGCCCATAAAATTAACATGCTAGAGCCTGTAATGACTCTAGATAACAACACAATGGCAACGCCAAGTAACAACACCCCAAAACTTTGTTTTACGCGATTAAGCCACAAACCTGCTTTGGGCATAAATTTGCCTTCGCTTGCTCCTAAAATCATCAGTGGTGTGCTTAAACCAAAACCTAAAGCAAACAAAGCGATGCCACCTAATAGTGGATTTCCTAAAGTCGAAACCGACAGTAAAACACCAGCCAAGGGCGCAGAAACACAAGGTGATACCACCAATGCCGAAAAAAAGCCCATGAGCCATGTTCCCACAAAGCTACCTGCTTTGCCTTTTTTGCTGAGTTGGTCAAGCCAATGATGCAAAGCTTGTGGGAGCTGTAAATGAAAAACATCAAAGCTTGCTAAAGCTAATATAAAAAATAAGGCACTCGCACTCAGTAACACACTTGGATGTTGTAGCCATGTTGCAATGTTAGCTTGACTGCCAAACAAAGACACCAATACCCCTAATAAACCATAACTACAGGCAACACCTACCGCATAAGCAAAGGCTAAAAAGAAGCCTTGTTTAGCCGTGCTGGCGTGTTGTCGTGCCACAATATTGGCCACAATCGGCAACATGGGTAATACGCAAGGTGTAAACGCTAAGCCAATGCCCAAGGCATATAAAGTGAATAATGCTAATAGTGGATTATTAGATAAGCTAAAACTATCGTTTGCAGGAATAGGAGGGGCTGATTCAATGGGCGGCTTAGCGTTAACAGGCAGATTTTCTGTTAACGGTGTGGTCTCTTGGTTTGCTGTGTTATTAGTTGGGATTGTTTGTGGCGTAGAAGTAACGGTAGGTTCTTCTTCGTCGTCATCTGGAATGTCGTAACTCACCAAAGGTATTAAGGTGGGAATAGGAATACTAATGTCTTTACGAGAGGGTTTGGTATCTAAAATAGCCGATTTTTGTCCTAGAGCAGAGTTAACGCTAAAGACAAACTCTTGTGGGGCATAACATAAGCCTGCATCGGCACACCCTTGCCAACGAATCAAAATATCGCCATTGCCTTTAACGGGCAGGGTAGCCACAACCGACTGATGAAAAACTTGTACTCGGCCAAATTCGGCATCGTCTTTCCACTCTGGTTGTTCACTAAAAAACGCTTGCCCTAAAATAGCGTTACCTTCTTGAACACTAAACTTAAAGCGTTCTTTATATAAATAATAATTAGGAGCGATATTAAAATTTAAGATGAGTTCTTGGTTTTTTTGCTCTGCTTGTAACGTAAAAGCTTGCTCGGCCGTTAAAAATTGAGCAGTTTTATTGCTATTAAGTGTTGGGTTGCTTGTGCCAAAACGTTTGAATTCGTCGGCATATGTTTGTTGTAGGGTAAGCAAAAGTAGTAATTGCCCAATAAATATGATTAGCTTCAACACGTTTGCCTCAATCAGAACTAGGGAGTTGCCATGAATACTGGCCTAATAAAATACGCGCTTATTGCCTTTGCCGCATTAATACTTGTGTTAACGCTAAATCCTTTTGTCGTCATTGGCGCAGGTGAGCGTGGTGTGGTGATGAATTTTGGCGCAGTACAAAAGGAAATTTTAAACGAAGGTTTACACATTCGTATGCCTATTATGCAAAAAGTGGTGATTATGAATGTGCAAGTACAAAAAGGTGAGGGTCAAGGAGATGCAGCTTCAAAAGATTTGCAGCAAGTGACGACTAACGTTGCTATTAACTATCATTTAGATCCATTAAAAGTTGCTCATGTTTATCAAACGATAGGCACATTTGACCAAGTAGGGCAGCGTATCATATTGCCTGCGGTTTCTGAGTCCGTTAAAGCTGCCACAGCACAATATACCGCTGAGGAGCTAATTTCTAAACGCCAAGAAGTACGCGAAAAAATTCGTCAGTTATTATTAGTGCGTTTGGCGGTTTATGGTGTGATTGTTGATGATTTTTCGATTGTTAATTTTGCTTTCTCACGCGAGTTTAGTAATGCGATTGAGTCAAAAACAACGGCCGAACAATTAAAGCTGAAAGCTGAACGCGATTTAGAACGCATTCGGATTGAAGCTGACCAAAAGATTTTACAAGCCCAAGCTGAAGCAGAGTCTTTACGGTTGCAAAAAGAAAACGTCACTGAAAATTTGATTAAGTTACGTCAAATCGAAATGCAGCAACGAGCGATAGAAAAATGGGATGGAAAATTGCCGCAAGTGACTGGAGCAGCAACACCATTTATTGATTTAAGAGGTACTCCATAACTTCGTCGTAGGCGGTGAGCTGTTACGTCCACCGCCTATTTTTTATTAAGCCGCGACGACTTTCTGTTTTGTTTTACGTTTTTCTGGCGTAGTGCTTGGAGCAGGTGCGCCATAGCTCAGGTCATAATCTTGCAAATTCAACGAGCTTAAACGCTTTTTCAGTGTGGCTAACGACCATGGCCATGCTGCAAAGTTACGACCATTAGCATCTAAGTAATAGCTCTTACAACCGCCGCTATTAAAAACCGTGGTTTGCAAATGCTTTTGCACTTCTTGATTATGGTGACGTAATACTGTCGGCTTAATCATTAACTTGCTAATGCCTTGGGCTTTGATTTGCTGTAAACCATCAACAATATAATCCAGTTGCGCTTCGGCCAAACCAATAAAGGAATCATAAACCAAGACATTCGGGCCCAACATTAAAAAGGCGTTGGGCACATTTTCGAGGTTTGTTCCTAAATACGCTTCGGGTGAGCTATCTTTCCACAACTCAGACAAGCGTTGGCCTTGGGTGTTGTGAATTTTTTTACCAATCGGTGGATGAGATACTTCAAAGCCTGTGCCCCAAATAATCACATCCACTTCATGGCGTTCGCCATTTGCTGCGACCACGGTATTTCCTTCGACCTTGACTAAACCATGAGGAATTAAATGCGTATTAGGAGCTTGTAAAGCAGGGTAGTAGTTATTAGCAAACAAGATGCGTTTGCAACCAACCGTAAAACCCGGAGTGACATTTTTACGCAATACAGGGTCTTTAACTTGCAATTTGAGTAATTGTTTACCGATAACATTCAGCGGTTTGAGGGCAATAGGATTACGCAAACCAAAGTTAATGGCATTTAATGACTGAGCCACACTGTTACGCCACGTTTGCTGAATAGCGGGATACTTAGCGATGATGGATTTGCCCCAATCATTCAGATTCATATCAGGCTTAGGCAAAACCCACGGTGCAGTCCGTTGAAAGACATACAGCTCTCTCGCTTTGGGCTGAATTTGTGGCACAAATTGAATGGCGGATGCGCCTGTGCCAATCACGGCAATGCGTTTGCCTGTTAAGTCATAATCATGGTTCCATTTAGCCGAATGGAACATTTCGCCTGTAAATGTGTCCAAGCCGTCAAGTTTTGGCGTTTGTGGTTCGGTAATTGGGCCTGTGGCGCAAATCAGGGTTTTAGCTAAATATTGACCTTGATTGGTCTCCAATACCCACAAGTGACGACTTTCATCCCAACGTGCATCATCTAAAGACGTATTAAACTGAATCAGTGATTTGATATTGAAGTTTTCGCTGACTTCTTCTAAATAATTCAAAATTTCAGGTTGTCGAGCAAACAAATGACTCCATTTGGCACTGGGGGCAAAGGAGTAAGAATAGAGAGCGGAAGGTACATCACAGCCGCAACCAGGATAAGTATTTTCGCGCCATGTACCACCGACACGGCTGGCTTTTTCAATAATTTTAAAGTTGTTATAACCCACTTTTTGCAAGCGAATAGCCGCAGCAATGCCAGAAATGCCAGCGCCAACAATAAAGGTGTCATAAATATGCGTGTGTTGAGTCATGATAAATCTCGATAAATTGTCTGGTTTGGCTATTTAAAAAATGAGTAGGAAAAGCCTAATAATTTGGCGTACAAGGTCGGTGACGCACGTTTCATCAGCCAAAATAATTTGGCATCCAGTTGGGGAATAGTGTACAGCTTGCCTTTGTCGAGACGATTAAGCGTCAGTTTGGCCACCGAGTCACTGGTGGTCATGGCAAAGTTCATTAAGGCATGGTCAGCCAAACCCGAATAACGACTGGGGATACGGCCATTTTTAATAATGTTGGTGGGGACTAAAGTAGGGCAAAGCACATTCACTTTGATATTGGCTTTTTTTAGTTCAGAGGACAGCGTTTCAGATAAGGCTAATACGCCCGATTTCGTGACATTATAAGCTGTCATTTCAGGGGCTGCCGTGTAACCAGCCGCCGAGGCGACGTTAATAATCGCGCCATAACCGAGCTTTTTAAACTGAGGGACAAAATAATGACAGCCATGAATCACACCCCACAAATTAACATTTGTCACCCATTGCCAATCTTCGAGTGATAACTCATCAAACTTGCCACCCAAACCAACACCTGCATTATTGATAACTAAGGTGACAGGATGTTGCATCAGTTGTTCGGCTTGTTCTGCTAACTCAGCAACTTGTTCGGCTACGCCAACATCACAAGCAATAGCAAAACCTTTAGCGCCCAGTTCTGCTAATAAACTTACCGTTTTTTCGGCTGCTGCTAAGTTAATGTCAGCACAAACCACTGTACCGCCACGTTTGCCTAATTCCAGCGCAAAACTTTGGCCAATGCCGCTACCTGCACCTGTGACAACCGCGTAGGCTTGTTGACTCGGTTTGACGGTTTTCTTAAATAAACCCATGATCTACTTCCAAAAAATAAAGATGGGACTTACGCATTGCACTGCGATTAGCGCGTTTTGTGAGCATGAAACCGTTGGAAACGGTTGAAATGTAAACAAATAAGCGATAACCGCGTAAGTCCTAAAAGATTAAGCCGCGCGTACCGCAGGCGTAAATTCTTTAACAAAGAAAGGTGTTAATACGCCTGTTTCGGGGTGTAATAACTTCTCTTTGTAATATTTAAGGTAAGCACTAGTGTCGTGGTCGTTGGGATGAAAATCAGGACGGAAATAATCGAAGATATGACCAGTCGTGCTGCCAAATACGCCATTTTCATAACCGAACAGTAGGCTGGCACTGGATTTGGCTTCTTTCCAAAAACTCAGACTGACAAGATTGCTGGGTTTGCGTAAGAAGGGTAGTAACAATGCACCCAGTGACACCCCACCTAAAATAGTGACAAAGGCAATCATAAAACCCGAGACACGCAGCAAATAATTTCCTGATAAGGTCTGATAGACATCATAAGCCACATCTTTATGTTCAGACTCTTCGAGCATATGCCACATCCATAAGGCACGACCTTTTTCATCATCGGAATGATAAAAATGGTCTTCGTGTTTCATCATGTATTCAGCAAGCACAGCGGTAAAATGTTCAATACCTGCCATCATTGATAGTTTTAGCGGTTGAGGAAATTTCAGAAAAGTATATTCAAATACTTTTTCAGCTAAAAAACGGTATAAGCCGACAGGCATATGATGTGGTTTCATAATGTCGTTGTATTCATTATGAAATTTAGAATGTAAGGCTTCTTGACCAATCAACGCCGAGACCCGCTGTTTTAATATCGGATCAGTAATAAAGTCACGATGATAACGAGCCGTTTCAATTACCAACTCTTCCCCATAAGTTAAAAAAATCGACAGCGCATAGAAATAGGCACTCGCCCATTCTTTTTGTAAATAAAACCGATCGTCAAAGGTCTTGGCATCAAAATTAAAATTGAAATGGCGAATTGGCATAGCACCTGTTTTGGCAAAATCAGAAATTTTAATGTGTTTACGAAGCGGTAGTTTTTTGATAATGGCGCGTTGTAACGTGCTTGCGGTCATGATGGTTACC
>Ga0209599_10001164_pt1 | contig 13276 bp, 11 predicted proteins | sample Shrwel_input2_FT_FD_187534 | JGI IMG/M metagenome (GOLD analysis project Ga0209599, IMG submission 187534) | Subsurface microbial communities from deep shales in Ohio, USA - Utica-3 well 1 S input2 FT (SPAdes) (version 2) ... | reverse complement strand
GTGTGGATATGTTACTCAAGCAGTAATAACCTATGGACCATGCGAAACTTATGGAAGTGGTACAGTAATTGGAAGCGGCAACCAGTGTTCTGGAACATACTATCAAGAATACACTGATTACAGATATAATACTAGAAAAAAGATTTACTCAGACGGAGTCTGGGATGGAACTTCTTATAGCACATCTGGATGCGGTACATCTGATTTAAGAGAAATAACATCGAGCTCTCAAATAGACGGGTCATGCGGCTACACAGCACCTTGCTCAATTACTTCATATTCTGGGTGGGATTATTCTGGAATATCTTGGAGCGGAAATTGCGTTTCTAGCGTAGAGACAGGAACTGCAACATCTAGAAGTAGAACAGATAATTGTGGAAACTCATATAGTGAAAATGGTAGTTATTCTGTAAGTAGATCCTGCACCCCGCCAGCAACAATAACATATGGATCGTGCGAAGCCTATGGTAGTGGTACTGAAATTGGTAGCGGAAGTCAATGTTCTGGAACTTATTATCAGACATATACAGATTACAGTTACAATACACGCAAACAGATTTATGTCAATGGCTCATGGGATGGTTCATCATATACAACATCTGGCTGTGGAACGACTACATCTAGGTCAATAACTGGAAGCTCTCAAGTAGAAGGTTTATGTGGATATACAAACCCAATAACATATGGCCCATGTGAAGCATATGGTGATGCTGTTTCATATCAAGGCGGCGGAAGTTATTGTAGCGGAATTACAACTGTTACCTATGAAAACTGGCTATATAATGCACGTAAAAAAGTTTATAATAATGGTTCATGGGATGGGTATTCATACAATTACTCATGCGGACAGATAAGTCAACAGGTTGTTACTGGACAACAACAGATAAACGGATCTTGTGGATGCTGTCCAGTAGTAAATCAATGGTACTGTACAACATCAATTAACGGCGGAGGAGTAGGAAATTGTGATTATACAATGCCTGGATACGATAACTCTGCAAGCGGGTCTGGATACTCTAGGCAGTGCACTTTTGGAACATCCTACCCATCTTGTCAGTCAACAAACCCAGCTCCAGTATGTTCAACATATAAATATCAATGTAAGAGTTATGACGTAACAAATTCAGCAAGCAATAATTATTCTACATGTTTTTATACAGGAGAATGTGCTGCCAATAATAACTCAGACGGCAGCAGAGCAACATGTTGTGCTGGTTACGCCTAATATGCTATTTACAAAATCTACCAGAAAAGGTATAATGACAATATGATTAATTTACAAGAAGAAGACTGGTTTATTCTAGGAGTCAAGCAGGCAAAGGTGGACTTAGGAGAATCTGCAAAACAAGTAGCTATAGTAATTGATGGCGAGATAGCTTTCTTTATTGGAGTTAAGCAGGATATTGCTGATGCTTTAATAGGTGCAACAACTTTTTCTGAATGCGAAGCAGCCAATGGTCTTTTTTGTGTATCTTTTATTAAAGACGGGGCGCTAGATCAGATCCTTTGTAATGAAATGACTCAGGCGGCATTGCTATCTAATCCAGAATTAGTTTATGTAGATAAAGAAGTTCAAAGGCATGCAGAATTAGCAGAGGCTGGTTGGCTATATGTAGATGGCCAGTTTATAGTTCCAGGGGTATATGAATGACCGAAAAAAGTAAATGGCAGCAGTATAAAGAAAAGTTGGGGGATACCAGACCATGGGATCTTCTTAATCCAAATACTGAATATGCTGAAGAGACAGAAGCAGATAGAAGATATGATATCTGTAAATCCTGTCCAGAACTTATAGATTTAACAAAACAGTGTAAGCAATGTGGCTGTATTATGTCTTTAAAAACCAAGCTTCAACACGCCACCTGCCCACTAAATAAATGGTAGTACCTAATAGATATTGAGGTATAATTAGGGGAGAGGTATACGTAAATGGCAATAAATTTCCCAACTAGTTTGGATTCCTTGACCAATCCCCAAGGGACCGACTCCGTCCAAGCAGTCTCGCATGCTGCACAGCATGCTGACGCCAATGACGCTATCGAAGCACTTGAAGCTAAAGTCGGTGCCGATAATTCGACTGTCACAACGTCCCTTGATTACAGAGTAAACGCCCTTGAAAATGCATCACTAGACGAAGAGGGTATTCAGCAAATAGCCGCTGATCTTTTAACAAATGGCACCCATACAAATATAATCGTCACATACGATGACGCTAATGATAAGATAAATTTAGAAGCGACATATGGCAATGAAGAAGCCATAAGCGCCATTGCCACAGCTTTAACTACTGGAACTGGCATAACTAAGACATATAATCAAAACCCTCCAAACTACTTGGGCGACTATGATAATGGAGCATACTATGCCATAAATGATGTTGTTAGCATTCCAGAGGGAAGTCCTTATGGAATAGTTGGATCATACTTTATAAGATCTGGTAATGCAGGAAATCCAGGATATCCACCAGAGCCAGGCGGAGCCACAAATGCTTCATGGACTCTTTATGTATTCTCTCCAACAATCACAATTGCAGTAGATACAAACTCTATTGCCACACAGTCTTATGTAAATACAGCAGTATCTAACATTATTGATTCTGCTCCAGGACTTCTAGATACACTTAATGAAATTGCTGCAGCAATTGGCGATGACGCAAACTTTGCTACAACTATAACAAATGCACTGGCTCTTAAAGCACCTCTTGCTAGCCCAGCTTTAACTGGAACACCAACGGCACCAACTGCCACAACTGGAACAAATACAACACAGATAGCAACCACAGCTTTTGTTAAAACAGCAGCAGATGGCGCAGTAACAACATCAAATGAATATACTGATGAAGCGGTAGCAAGCTTAGGAAATACACTTCCTACAACATATGTGCCACTTTCAGATGTTGGACAGCCAGACGGAGTCGCTTCATTAGATGAAGATGGTAAGGTTCCTCTTTCCGAATTAGATATTGATCCAACAATTCAATCTGTAGCATCTGCTATGATAACAGGTGGAACACACACCAATCTTTCAGTTGCATATGACAGCGTAAATAAAGTTTTAAACTTTACCGCCCAAGCTGGTGGAGGTGGAGCAAACGTAAGCATTTCAGCAACAGCTCCAGCATCTCCAAATTCAGGAGACTTGTGGCTAGATTCAGACACAGCAACTCTTTATGCATATGACGGAGCATTCTGGGTAGAAATTTCTGGTTCAGGCGGTGGCGGAACAACAACTGGATCTGGTAACTTTATATTATCAATAACAGCACCAACATCTCCATCAGAAGGAGATACTTGGTTTGATACAGAGAATGCAAAGCTATATGTTTATTATGATTCATTCTGGGTTGAAGCAATTGCAACAGGTGCAACTGGTCCTACAGGACCAGCATTTGTAGAGTATAGAGGCTTATGGAATTCTGGAATCTCATACCTTGAAAACGATGGTGTTACATATAATGGAAGTCTATGGAGATTAAACGAAACTAATAGTCCAGCTGGAACTACCCCATCTACACCAAATTGGCAATTAGTAATTCAAAAGGGTGATAAGGGTGATACTGGAGAAATGACAGTTGGTACTGTCACTACTGTAGTAAATGGCCAGCCAGCAACTGTAACAAATGTTGGTACAACAACAGATGCAGTATTAAATTTTCAGATACCAGCAGGCCCAAGATCTACAATTGATATTGGAACAGTTGAAACAGTTGTACATGGAACTCCAGCAACAGTAACAAATTCTGGCACAACATCAGACGCAATATTTGATTTTGAAATTCCAGCAGGGCCTAGATCAACAGTTGAAGTTGGAACAGTAACAACTGGCTCCTATTCATCTTCTGCTACAGTAACAAATGTTGGAACAGAATCAGATGCAGTATTTAATTTTTCAATACCACAAGGTATACCTGGTGATTTTAATGTTGGAGAAACCCCACCAGCAAATCCACTAACAGGACATGTTTGGTATAACTCCAATAATGGTAGAGCATATATATACTATGATAATTTTTGGGTAGAGTATTCTCCTGGCTTTGTAGGCCAGACTGGTCCCGCAGGACCTGCAGGTGCAGACGGAGCCGACGGTGCAGATGGAGCACCTGGTGCTCCATTTGGAATTTATTATTTAGGAAACTATGTTTCAACAAATGGATATGTAACAGACATAGCAGTAGTTAGAGGTTCAGACGGACAGCTGTATCTTGCTAAGGCAAGCGGACAACTTGGCGATCCTATTAACTATCAAACTAATGGTCAATGGGAAATTTGGATACCAAAGGGTGCCGACGGTGCTCCAGGAGCAGACGGATCTTCATTAACTCCACTAGAAGTTTCTTCTAATATAACAGCACAGGCCTCATATAGATATTTTGTAGACACATCAGCGGCTAGAATAATAACTCTTCCAGCAACTCCTGCCCTAAACGATGAGATTCAAATACTAGATGCTTCAGGAACAGCTTCAACGTATAATATTACAATAGCACGTAATGCAAATAAAATTAATGGCGGAACAGGAAATTTAATTATAGATATGGACGGCGCTTGGGTAACATTACTTTATACAGGTAGCACATATGGATGGAAGGTAGCATAATGACAGATATTAGAATGTCTCAGATGGCATCAGGTATTCCTTATGGAGACAATGCTGAACGACCATTAAATCCAGAAATAGGTACAATTTATTCAAATGGAGAAGCTGCAAGATTAGAGCTTTATACAAACAACGGATGGCAAAATATTGTTCAAGAGGTTCCAGGGGTTGCGGGAATTTCTGGAACTTATAACGAGTCGTCTGGATCAGCAACAATAGTTGTATCTGGAACAAACTTTGTTTCAGGAGCAATAGTTTATGCTGTTGGAACAAATGCCGTAGAAGTACAAGCTTCTCCAATAGTTTTTAATTCTATAATTCAACTTACAGCAACATTAACTGGACTATCTCCACAATATGAGCCATATGATATTAAAGTTGTTAACCCATCAAATCTTTTTGGCATTCTGCCAGATGCACTTTATATAAACAATGTTCCAGTATGGACTACCCCAGCAGGATCAATAGGATCATTTTCTGAAAACTCTTCAATAAGTACATCTGTTATTGCGACTGATCAAGAAAATGCAACATTAACTTATTCTATAACTTCTGGATCTTTGCCATCTGGAGTTACATTGTCTTCTGATGGAACAATTAGCGGTACAACGCCAAGCATTTCTGGAGATACGACTTATAATTTTACAATTGCCGTCACAGATGGATCTAATTCAATATCTAGATCTTTTAGCTTATTAGTAGTTGAAGCAGCCCCAGTATGGTCTACATCACAAACTCTTCCAGAGTTTAGTAAAAATGTATCTTATAGCACTACCATTGTTGCAAACGATGATTCTGGATCAGCCCCAGTATATTCAATTATCTCTGGCTCTTTGCCAACAGGTCTTTCTTTAAACTCTTCAACTGGAGTTTTAAATGGTACCCCAAGCACGTCTTTAACAAAAACTTTTACAGTTAGAGCTACTGATGCAAATAGTAAATATTCTGATAGAATATTTACTATTCCAAACTCTGCACCAGTATGGTCACAAAGTTCTCCCCCTGGCGGACTAGTAAATCTTGCATATTCTTATACAATGTTGGCACAAGATGACAGTGACATTACTTACTCTTTATTGTCTGGCTCTTTGCCAACAGGTCTTTCTTTAAACTCTTCAACTGGAGTTTTAAGCGGAACGCCAACAACTTCAGGCACGTACACATTTGTAATTAGAGCAACAGATGACAATGGTTCCACAGTTGATACTTCAACTTTAAATACAACAATTTCAGCAACATCAAATATTTCCGCAACTGGTGGAACAGAATATACCTCTGGAAACTATAAATACCATAAATTTACTGGATCAGGAACATTTAGTGTTTCTTCAAATCCATATTCAGTTGGAGCTGAAGTCTTAGTTGTTGCTGGCGGCGGATCAGGTGGTAATGACGTTGGAGGCGCAGGAGGAGCTGGTGGTTTAATTTATAACTCTTCTTACCCAATACCATCAGGATCATATACAATTACTGTAGGTGCTGGAGGCATATTAGCAGAAGGAGGAACTACACTTGAGTCAGCAACAGGCCAATCCTCTTATTTTGGACCAATGCGGGCTTTTGGTGGTGGAGCTGGTACTAACTGGAATCAAAGTTTTGCAGCTCAAGTTGGTGGATCTGGCGGTGGAGGTGCAGGATATAATGGTGCTAGCAGATATGGCGCAGCATCAAATCAAACAAATAATAATGGTGGAACAGGATATGGAAATTCTGGAGGAAACGGATTTAATCCAGGAGGATCTCCAACATCTCCATATGGCGGTGGTGGTGGCGGAGGCGCAGGTGCAGCTGGAGGAAATGGAACTCAAAGTACAAATGGTAACGGTGGAATAGGATTAAATACATGGTCTACCTGGGCTGCAGTAACTGGAAGTGGAGATAACGGATATTTTGCAGGTGGTGGTGGTGCAGCAAATGATTATGGTCTAACCCCAGGTGGCACAGGAGGTGCTGGAGGCGGTGGCACAGGAGGTGCCGCAGCAAATGCTGTAGGAACTAACGGCCTTGCAAACACTGGTGGTGGCGGTGGAGGATCAAATGGATATCCTGGTGGCGCAGGTGGATCAGGAATTGTGATTGTGAGGTACTTAGTATAATGGCACATTTTGCAGAAGTAGACGATAACAAAATAGTATTAAGAGTTATTGTAGTTGATAACTCAGATATTTTAGATTCTAATGGCAATGAGTCTGAAGAAATTGGAAAAGAGTTTTGCGCTAATTTATTAGGCGGAAACTGGATACAAACTTCATATAATAAATCATTTAGAAAAAATTTTGCTGGAACAGGAATGTTGTATAAGCAAGATATAGATGCTTTTATTGCTCCAAAGCCATACGAGTCATGGACTTTAAATTCAAATTCTGGGCAATGGGAAGCCCCATTTCCAAAACCAGAAGACGGTAAAAGATATGACTGGCATGAAGAGGATCAAGAATGGGTCAAGAGAATATGACAATAACGGGAGGCAAAATACCATTTAATTGTTATAAATATAATGGTATACTTAACATATTATGGCAGCTATAGATTTCCCAACTAACCCAGTCGTAGGCCAGCTTTTTGCTATCGACGATAGGTCCTGGACATGGTCTGGGGAAACATGGAATTCTGTTGCAGGCGCCGCAGTTGGCGGAAGCGCAACAGATATTGGAGTCTTCTATGGCTTGAAAACTAGCGCAGATCTTGGTAGACTTTATTTACAAGTAACAGATGATGGTTCAAAAGTAGTTCTTCCACAAAGTAGTATAAATTCGAACGGCATTCGTGTTCGCAAACAAGACGAATATAAAGAATGGGTATTTACTTCTATTCCACTAGCATTTTCGTGGGATGAAACAAACCCAACACACTTATTAGTAGAGGTAGGTTAAGCATATGGCAACACAATTGATTGATTTAGGAAATATTAGATTTATTTGGAAGGGTGACCACGTCCCCTCTAACACATACGAACTAAACGACGTAGTTCGTTATAACAACATTGTCTGGGTTTATATTAATCAGATCCCAGCAGCAAATATTACAATTACAAACACCGCATATTGGTCACGCATGGTTGAAGGATCTGAAATTCCTCCCACTGAAGGACAGGCTGGTAAAGTTCTTAAGACCGACGGTACACTAACATTTTGGTCAGCATCATTTGATGAGTTTTTAATTGGTGCAGACATTACAGATTTTATTACAGCAGCTGGTTTAACAGATGTTGCTCTTGGTATTCAGGGATCCTCTACATCCTTTGTACAAACAGCACTAGTTAATACAGGTTCAGGAGCTTCTTCATCTGCTGACTTTATTGCATATGCATCTAACGGAACAAATGAGTCTGGCTGGATTGATATGGGTATTACAAACGGTTCATTTAATGACCCAACATTTTCTTTAACAGGTCCAGGAGATGGATACGTATTCATGTCTGGAGCAATCGCTGGCGTTGTAACTGTAGATCAGTATAGCGTAGCTGGTAGCAATTTAAATATTATTTCTGATGGCGCACACGGAATGATTGCTGGAGTTATCTTCGACCTAGTTCTTCCAGTAGCACCGACACTTGAAGGTAGATATACAGTTATATCTGCTCCAAGCTCAACACAGGTTGTAGTTGCAACACCTCCAGGATACACAGGAGGAAACGTAGCGCTTACAAGTGTTATTAACTCTCAAATGAATAAGTTTACTGGTGACGGTAATATGGTTATAGCAACCGATTCAACAGGTCTTGCAAATAATATTATTATTGCAGCAGGTGGACTTCAAAACGGTAGTGAGCAGTTTATTATTACTCCAAATGACGGAACAGATATTACTGGAGATGTTAGAATTGCTGGAAACACTTCTCTAACAGATACAATTTATGTTGGCCCAGGCGCAGCAGCATTCGAAGTATCAGCAGACTTAACAAATCCAGGAGCAGTATTTGAATTAAATGGTGAGCCATATGCTCAGCTAGCTGTTCATAATCAGTCTTCAAATTCATCAACAGATGTTATTGCTTATGCAAATAACGGAGATGACGCTGCAGGATGGATTGATATGGGAATTACTGGAGCAACATTTAGCGATCCAACATTCCCAATTACTGGTCCACACGATGGATATATATTTATGCAAGCACCAGATGGAACTACTGGAGATGGTAATTTAGTTATCGCTACAGGATCTAACGGTACAGACAACAAAATCGTTTTTGCCGCAGGTGGATATGATACAGGTAATGAGCAAATGGTTATTACTCCTAATCAAAATATTCACATTGAAATTCCAACTGCATCTACATCGCCTACTACTGGCGCACTAACAATTGTCGGAGGCGTTGGTATCTCTGGAGACGTTAACATTGCTGGAGATATCACATTCGGTGGCTCAGGAACAACGCTAACTACAACCACACTTGCTGTAGCAGATCCTATTGTTTATACAGGAGATGGTAATACAACAGATGCGGTTGATCTAGGTTTGATTTCAGAATATAAAGTTGGAGCAGCTACAAAATATGCAGGTATTGTAAGAGATGCCTCAGATGGTGTAGTTAAAGTTTTCAAAGATGCTACCACAAAGCCAACAACTGGAGTAGTAAACTTTTCTGAAGGTGGTTTAGCATACGCAGATATGCGTGTAGGAGCTATTACATCTGGATCAATTACTGCAACTGGAACAGTGGGTATTACTGGTGGCTTAACAGCAACTGGTGGAGTATCGCTTAGCGGCACAGTTGATGTGCAAGAGCTTCGTGAACAGGTAGTAGATGTATCACTTATATCTAATGCTGGAACATTTGATTGGTCACAAGGAAATATTTATTATATTGCCTCAGCACCAACCGCAAATATGACATGGAACTTTACAAACGTTCCAACAGATAATTCAAAGATTATGACAATAAACGTCCTAGTAACTCAAGGATCAACTGGATACGTTCCAACAACAGTTCAAATTGCTGGAACAAATCAAACAATCAGATGGGCGCAAGGCGGAGTACCAACTCCAACATCTTCTGCTGGAAAGATTGATATTTTTGCTCTAACATTCCAAAGAACATCAGCTGGAGCATGGATTGTATACGGATCAGCAGTAACAAACTTCTAGGAGAAATAAATGCCATTTATTAACAGCGTAAGAGCATCTTTTGGACAACAAAGTTCTGGAGGAAAATTTACAGACCCTAGACCAACTGGTGGTATTTTATATCAAACTCCAGGAAGTTATACATTTACTGTTCCACAAAATACAACACGGATATCCGTAGTTGCAATCGGTGGTGGAGGATCTGGTTCTGTTGGTAATGGTGGAAACGCTGGCGGTGCTGGTGGACTTGGTTATAAAAATAATATCTCAGTTACCCCTGGTCAAACATTTACAGTAGTTGTTGGCGCTGGTGGAGCTTCAAAAACTTATTCCCAATATGGTGGATATGTTGCAGGATTTGACGGATCTGCCTCATATTTTTCAAGTACTTCATTAGTTGCTGGTTACGGTGGCGCAGCTGGTCAACTTTCTTCTTCACAATCTAGAGCAAGTGGTGGTGGTTATGCTGGTGATGGTGGAGGAAATGGCGGTGCTGGTGGATATGATGCATCTGGTAACCAAGCAGGTCCTGGTGGCGGAGGTGCAGGAGGTTATTCTGGTACTGGTGGACAAGGTGGAGACTCTGGAGGTAATATTGGTGGAGGACAACCTGGTCAAGCTGGTAACGGCGGAGGCGGCGGTGGTGGCGGCGCAGCTGGTGGAGGATCTGGATATCAGGGTGGAGCTGGAGGAGGAACTGGAGTTTATGGCTTAGGTCAAAACGGATCTGGAGGATCTTCTCCTGGACAAAATGGTTCTGGTGGTGGTTACGGAGGAACTGGTGGCTCTGGTGGTGGCAATGGTGGAAATGCTTCAACAAATATTTATGAACCAGCTGGAAACGGTGGTTTATATGGCGGTGGCGGCGGCGGAACAAATGATGGAGAACAATCTCAAAATAGACCAGGTGCTGGAGGTAACGGTGCAGTTAGAGTTATCTATGGTCCAATGACTAGAACATTTCCTTCAACAAATGTTTCACAAAATTACGGTGGCTTCGCAGAAACAATAGTGTGATACTGAATGCCATCAGCAATAGGATTTCCTTCTAGCCCAACAGTAAATCAACAATATGTTGTTGGAAGTAAAACATTCTCATGGGACGGCACAGTTTGGGGACTAGTATCTTCAGGCGGTGGTGGCGGCGGAGACGGTTCAATGCTAGACAGTTTAATAAAATCTTGGTGGTTAGGAGTTTAACATGGCAGGAGTTCAAAGACTAGGTGTTGTAAATGATACAAGCGGAACCTCATACGGTTTTGGCAATTTAGCATTTACAGCAACAGGAAATTATTTGCTATCAGTTATTGCAACTAACACTGCAGCAACAGATGCTGAAGTATATGTTTATGTAGTTCCAGCTGGAACAAGTCAAACTTCAACACAATGGGGATTGATAACATACAAGTTGCCTTTACCTGCTTACAATAGCTACGAGACATTCCGATTTGGCGTAAATAATACAGATACAGTTTATGTGGCGGGATCAGCAGGAGTTAGATATTTAGTTCAAGGAATTTTGCAGGCTTAAGGAGAAATAAATGCCAGGATACGCATACCCAGTAGAGAGCTCATCAGGTCAAGGAGTAACTTCAGGTTCTTTAAAAAGCGTTAGCTATTTAATTACTGAAACAACCGCTCCAACATCATTTTATACCGCCACAACAAAAACTTTAGTAAGCTCAGTACTTGCAACAAATAATTACGGAAGCATTCTTCCAGTTAGCCTGTATGTATACAGAGATTCAGATGAAGAGACATATTTGACCGCTGAAGCCAGAGTGCTTAAGCAAAAGTATATGGTTCAACAGCTAGTTTCTGGAGACTCAAGAGTAGATGATAGCGGAGATCAGCAATTGAATAAGTATAAGGTAGTAACAGAGTTCGTTCTAAATGTGGGGGATAGCCTAAAGGCTACCTGTCCAATAGAGGACGAAGTTGTTCTTACCGTAACTTTAAAAGAGGGAATTTAGCAAGAAAAGCAGTAAGTTTTTGTATTGCTCGATAAGTTATCTTGTGATACAATTGCAAAAGGAGAAATATCAATGACCAGTTTGAGTATGCAGGGAGCCTCACCATCACTTCTTAGTTATGGTCCAGGTCAAAGCTCTTTAGAAGACTTAACAGACCTTGTGTTTTATGGTGTAAGACAAAATAAAAATACAAGCGCAGTAACAATTGATAAAATTTCTGGAGACGAGCCTATCAGCTTACCTGATCAGTATATATCTCGTCCAAACGACTATAAAAACTGGTTGTGGTCAAACAATACTTTACGATTCTCATTTACAAATGATGGTCGAATTCTTATGGAGGTCTTATAATGGCTCAGATCCTTGATCTTGGAAAAATTCGTTTTAATTGGGCAGGAACATATAACGCAGGTACGGAGTACTCTTACAATGATTTAGTAAAGTATGGTCCCAACCTATATGCATATAATGCAGTATCAGCAGCAACAGGTGTTGCACCAACAAACACTGGTAGCTGGATATTAGCAACAGAAGGCGTGGCATATAAAGGCGTATACACAAGCGGAACTCTATATTACAAGAATGATATCGTAACAGATAACACAAACACATACATTACTCTTACTCAGCACACAGCATCATCTGCTGTTGCCACACCAAACTCTAATCTTGAAATTATTGCACTAGGTCAGTCAGGCCTACCAAATCAAACTGGCAATGCTAACAAAGTTCTTATCAGCGACGGAGCAGAGACAGAATGGGCAGCAACAACACATCTCACAAAAGAATACATTGGAGATGCTCAAGGCCAAGACGCAGCAGATTTTGAAACATCTGCTGGTCTAACAAATACACTTTCAGTATTTTCAAAGTCAGCAACAGATTTCGTACAATTCCCAATTGTTAATGAAAGCGAAGGTGCAGCAGCATCAACAGATTTCATTGCATATTCAGCACAGGGTACAAATGACTCAGGCTGGATCGACATGGGTATTACATCAGGAAACTTTAGTGCAGAGACATTTGGAATTACAGGTCCACATGATGGGTATGTATTTATGTCAGCACCACGCACAACACAATTTGATGTTGTAGCAACATCTATTTCAGGTGGTCAAGCAACAGTTACAACTGGCCTTCCACATGGATACTCAACTGGCAATGTTGTTAGAATTGAAGGAGTAAATGCAACATTTAATGGAGCTAAATCTATCACATTAGTTCCATCTCCTACAACATTTAGATTTGCTACATCAGCAGCACCTCAAACAGAGGTAGAATTAGATCCGTTTGGCACAGTTTATCGTCCAACTGGAAACGGTAACTTAGTTTTTGCAACAGACGAAACAGGACTAGACAACAAGATCGTATTTGCAGCAGGTGGATTTGCAACAGGTGATGAGCAAATGTCTATCACTCCAAATCAGAATGTTCATATTGAGATTCCAACATCTTCTACATCAGCAACCACTGGTGCGCTGACAGTAGTCGGTGGCGTTGGAGTTACAGGAAGTTTAAATACAGCAGGAAACCTTGGAGTACAGGGAACTGCATCAACAACAGGCACAGTATACGGTGGAACTGGAGCAGCAGCATTTGGAGCTTCAGCCGATCTAACAGATCCTATGGCAGTATACAAC
>Ga0209599_10001162_pt1 | contig 13289 bp, 9 predicted proteins | sample Shrwel_input2_FT_FD_187534 | JGI IMG/M metagenome (GOLD analysis project Ga0209599, IMG submission 187534) | Subsurface microbial communities from deep shales in Ohio, USA - Utica-3 well 1 S input2 FT (SPAdes) (version 2) ... | reverse complement strand
AAGCATAACGGCTGACGGTGCGTTCGACGAGTTCGGACCAGGTCAGGAGCTGCAGGAGCAACCGATGGTAATTGGTGGAGTGCTGGCTGAAACCGCCGTCGGGTGCGATGAGCTCAGCGCACTGCGCGACGAGAGCGGCCCGGCCTTCTTGATACCAGTGAGCCGAACCGCCGAGGATCGACCAGAACGTACCGATCGTCTGCAGGCCGACCGCTTCCGCGATGCCGTGGTTGTTCTTCTGCGACAGGGCGTAATCGAGATGGAAGGCGATGCGCCGGCCGGTGGCATCGGCGAGGCGAGCGGCGAGCGTCAGTCGTTCATCCGTCGAGGCCGCGTGATCCCGGAAAGCCTGGACGGCGAACGTGACGGCGATCAGGCGGAAGGCGGCTTCCTGGCCGCACATCCAGTTGGGTCCGCGGTTCGGCGGATTACGCGTCATCCAGTCCTCCAGCGTGGACCAGAAGAGTTCGACGTGACGATCATCGCCGTCGCGCAACCAGGCGCGGACGAGCGGGAAGGCGAAGCTGAAGCGGGAAAGCTCCCAGACGCCCTTGATGTCATCGGAGCCATTATCGCGCAGGCGGGACCAATGCGCGTAAGGATCCGTGGAATAGCCCGTGAGCACGCTGCGGGTCCAGCGATCCGGCCGGCCGACTTCGACCAGCTGGTGCGAGAAGACCCGGGCGTAACCACGGGCGAAAGCGTCGGACTCGGCGACGGGAGTGGCGCCAGCCTCGACCGACCAGGCTTCGAGCTGCGGGGCGAGATGGGTGCGATCCAATCGCGCGATCGGAAGGCGCGGAGAATTGGTCCGCCAGCGGCCGGGGTTGAAGCCGACGGCGAATTCCTTCCACGGGCGCATCGGCGAACGCCATTCCCAGACGCCCAGTCGACGCTCAGTCGCCCACAGAGCGCGACGTGCGAGCCAAGTGGGACCGAGGTGATGGAGGAGAGGGAGGAGCACTAGTCAGGGGACACGCTGGCACGTGGGCACGTGGACAAGGGGGATTACAAACTAGAGGACTGAGTCGATGACTGAATCGAGGGCTGAATTGAGGACTGAATAGATGATGCCGAGCGAGAGGGCCGGAGGGCCCGAGGACAGGAGGGCAGGAGGGCTAGGAAATTAGAGGCTTAGTTGACCAGAGGCTCGGAGGCTCAGAACCGAGTGGGGTTGATCAGTTGATCGGTTGGCCAGTTGGCCGGAGGGAGCGAGGTGTCTTGAGGTAGGGACAGTACCACGTGCTGTCCTAGCGAGAGAGGCCTAAAGGAGGACGCGATGGTGATCACGTCCCTACCTAAGATACAGCTATGTCGTGATGCGGTCCCGACCCTGCCCATGGCACCTAGGTCAGCACGCAGTGCTGACCCTACCTCAAGGCAAGCACCCCCCCGATACTCGATACTCCATACTCTCATTGCATCACCTCTGATCAACCGAGCCTCTGGGCCTCCGGGCCTCTAGCTCCGAATCGCTCCCCGCGTATCAATCAACTTCTTCCCTTTGAGTTGCTCAAGGGTGAGGCCGGCGAAGGCGCGGTGATCGACGAGGAGGACGACGACGCTGGCACGGGCGAGCGCGTCGGCGAGGGAAACGAGTTCCGCCCTGCCCTGCAGAGCTTTCGGCAAGGCGGTCACGTGCGGTTCGACGGCGAGGACTTTCAGGCCGGCATCGGCGAGATGCGCAGCGATCTCGACGGCGGGTGATTCGCGGAGGTCGTCGACGTTCGCCTTGAAGGCGAGACCGAGGCAGGCGACAGCTGCGCCGGCGCCGGCGGCGGCGCGGACCTGGGCGACGACGTGATGCGGCTTGGAGTCATTGACCTCGCGGGCCGTACGCAGGAGGCGGGCTTCGGCCGGCGCCGCGTCGACGATGAACCACGGGTCGACCGCGATGCAATGTCCACCCACACCCGGGCCGGGCTGGAGGATCTTCACGCGAGGATGACGATTCGCCAGACGGATGAGTTCCCAGACGTCGACGCCGAGCTTATCGCAGATGAGCGAGAGCTCATTGGCGAACGCGATGTTCACGTCGCGGAAGGCGTTCTCGGTCAGCTTGGCGAGCTCGGCCGTGCGAGCGTCGGTCAGGAAGATCTGCGCGGTGCAGAAGGAGGCGTAGAGATCGCGGGCCTGTTCGGCGGCGGCGGGCGTCAGGCCGCCGCAGATGCGGTCGTTGGAGACGAGCTCCTTGAGCATCTGTCCGGGAAGGATGCGCTCGGGGCAATGGGCGTAGAGCAAGCCGTCGACCTTACGTCCGTGCTTGGCGAGTTCGGCTTCGAGCCAGCTTTTTACTTTCTCGGTCGTGCCCACCGGAGAAGTGGACTCCAAGATGATCAGGTTGCCGGCGGCGACGAACGGGGCGATCGAGCGGGCGGCGGCTTCGACGAAGGAAAGATCCGGCACCTTGGCACCGTCGGCTGAGGCCAGGAAAGGCGTCGGGACGGCGAGGATGAAGACATCCGCCGGCGCGGGCTGTGTCGAAGCCTTGAGGTTGCCGGACTGCACCGCCGCGCGCACGAGGACGTCGAGGTCGGGCTCCTGGATGTGGATGCGGCCGCTATTGATCGTGTCGACGACCGACGCAGAGACGTCGACGCCGAGCACGCGACGTCCCTTCGTCGCGAAGATGGACGCAGTCGGGAGGCCGATATAGCCGAGACCGAGGACGCAGAGGGAGAGCATTTTTAGATTAGGGGACAAGCTGGCACGTGGACACGTGGGCAAGGGGAGAGGCAGAATTAGAGGCTTAGTTGACCAGAGGCTCGGAGGCTCGGAGAGAGACGGAGTTGATCAGTTGATTGGTTGGCCAGTTGGCCGGAGTGCGGCATTAACTCAAAGGGGAACCGGAGACCGGAGGATTGGCTGGGGTATTAAATTACGGGTGACGGGTGACGGCCACGGGAGTCGGCGACTCGGGCGTCGGCATCTCGGCCATCAGCCGCGGGAACCCGGAGCCGGCTGCCGAAGGCTGAACGACTGACACCCGAAGGGCTGATGCCCCGGTGGCCGGCACCTGTCACCTGAAACGGTCTTCGCGATACAGCTATGTCGTGACGCGGTCCCGACCCTACCCATTTCATCTCTGGCCAACTGGCCAACCGATCAACGGATCAACTAACGGTGCATCGCTCTGATCAACCGAGCCTCTGGGCCTCCGGGCCTCTAGCTTCGCACCATCCCCTGCATCCGAATACTCCACCGAGATACTTCTTCGATTTCGGCGAGGGGGACGGACGTGCCGGCAAGGAAAGCGGTGAGGGCTTCGGCGTGGCCTTTGCCACGGGCAGGACCGCCGAGCCAGGCGGGCAACGCGGAGGTGCCGGCGAGATTCGTGGAGCGCAGCGAGCGCCAGTTATCGATGACGGCCGAGTAGCCTTCGCCTTCGACCGCGATGCGTTCCTTGAGCAGATGCGCGGGCAGGTCGGTGCGATAGTTCAGTTTAGCGACGTCGCCGTTGGCGAAGGTGAGTTCGAAGCAGCCGCCATCCTGGCCGTCGACATCGCGCGACAAGGCGCGGGCGGCGACGATGGTGCTACCCGAAAGGAAGCGCACCAGGTCCACGAAGTGGCAGGCTTCGCCGACGATACGTCCCCCGCCCTGTTTCGAATCAAGCGTCCAGTGATCGGCGGGCAGGCGGCCTGCATTGACGTCCACGGTGAAGCGGCGGGGGCCGGACTTGGCGGCGAGCGCAGCGCGAAGACGGACAGCGAGCGGCGCGAATCGTCGATTGAAGCCGACCGCGAGGACGGACGTCGAAGCGCGGGCGACGGCCATGGTGGCATCGAGATCGGATTCCGTCAGTGCGAGCGGCTTCTCGACCCAGACGGACTTACCGGAAGCGAGGGCGGCGCGGGCGAGTTCGCCATGCTCATCATGACGGGTCGCGATGAAGACCTTCGCCAACCCCGGGTGATCGAGCAACGCGGCCACGTCAGTGGTCGCAGTCGCGGCGGAACCGGCGAGGAGCTTCGCGGAAAGTCCATTGGCGGAAACGAAGGCGGAAGGTGATGCGGCTTGGCGACGCAGCTCCGGCACGAGGACGCGGGAAGCGAAGTTACCGCACCCGATGACGCCGATACCGCCGGCGGTACGGCTATCCCAATCTCCACCGGGTAACGTGCGGGCGAGGGCTTCGTTCGGGACGGCGTATTCGATGACCAGACCGAAGGCGCCGGGACGGCGGAGATCGTCGTAGATCTGCGGCGCTTCGGCGAACGGATGGCGCGAGGTCAGCAGCGGCGAGACATCGAGCGCGCCTGATGCCATCAGCGCGAGGACTTCCTCGAAGTTAGCGCGGGCGGAGGACGGGTCAGCCAGATCAGCGGAACCATAGGAGCGCGAGACCTGGAACGAGACTTCGTTCTGATAGAAGTCGGCGCGATTAAGCGTGAGGCCCGTGACACCGACCAAGACGACGCGACCGCGACGACGGCAGAGACGCGCGGCGAGGTTGACCGGTTCGTCGGAGGAAGTGCTGGCCGTGATGAGCACGCCGGCCGCACCCGCCGGCAGAAGCGCGGGCATGCCCGTCGCGCCGTCGGGGATGAGCGCGCCAGCCTTGGCCGCCTCGGAGCGTTTCGCTTCGTCAGGATCCACGCCGAGCACCCGGACGCCCTGGGCGCGAAGCAGACGGACGGCAAGCTGACCGATGAGGCCGAGGCCCATGACGACCACCGTCTCACCGGGCTGCGCCGCGACGAGGCGGATGCCTTGGAGGGCGACGGCCGCGAGCGGCGTGAACGCGGCGTGCTCCGAAGAGACCCCGGCGGGGACGCGGGCGGCAAAGGCCGGATCGGCCGAAACCACTTCGGCATGCGGAGCATTGGAGACCACCCGGTCGCCGACGGCGAAATCGGGGACCTGGCCCGCATCGAGGACTTCCCCGACGTGGCAGTAGCCGAGGGGAATCGGCTGCGCGAGTTTGCTGCGGACGGCCGCGAGCGTCGGGAGCAGACCTTCGCTGCGGACCTTGGCGAGGACGGCGCGCAATTTCTCGGGTTGCTGCCGGGCCTTGCTCAGCCAGCCACCGCGACCGAACTCGACGAGCATCCGTTCCGTGCCGAGCGAAACCAGCGAACGCTGGGCGCGCACGAGCAGACGGCCGCGCCGCGGACCGGGAGCCGGTACGGCGAGGAGTTCGGTGCGACCCGAACCCAGATGCTGGATGAGCTGACGCAAGGTCAGGAATGAGTCCGGCCCTGCTCGTAAGAGGACTGCTCGGTGAAGGTCGTCATCGCCGCGAGTACGAAGCCTGCCGTGAACATCAGGGGCGTGAACCAGAAGAGCAGGTCGACCGTGGCATGGAGGCCGAGCAGGACGAGGCCGAGCGCGAGCGGATAGGTCTCGGGATGGCCGGGACGGAAGGCGCGGGCGAGCCGGGTAAAGAGCCAGCCCAGGAAGGCGAGGACCGGGAGCAGGCCGATAACGCCCCACTCGGCGAGCATCTCGAGCCAGTCATTGTGCGCGTGGATGGCGCGGTAGAACAGTTTCCCATCACGCTGCAGTTCCTTCTGCTGCGCCTGATAAGGCGGGGAGATCCAGCGGTAGGAGCCGGCGCCGTAGCCGACCCAGACGCGGCCGGACGCGCCGCCTTCGGTGGCGAGCGCCCAGGTCGCCCGACGCAAAGGCGCGCGGTCGTCGACACCGGTCGCCTGGTAGCTGGCGGCCTTCATCTTGAAGCGGGCGAAGATCGGCTGGAGATCCGCGACGAGCAGGACCGAAGCGGCGGACAGCGCGAGCGCGCCGCCGGTGATGAGCATGATCTGGCGTCGCGAACCACGTGAGCCCGGGAAGCCGATCCAGAAAGCGAGCAACGGCGCGACGATCAGCAGGGTCAGCGCGACGGCCGCGCCAGCGGTGCTGTTGGTCAGCGCGGCGAGCAGCCCGAGGGCGAAGGCGACGAACGCCGCGGCGAGGTGCGGACCGCCGCGGAGGACGTTCTCGCCCGCGCGACGGATATGCCAGAGCGTGAGGCCGAGCGCGATTGCCGCGTGGAGGTAGAGATACACGCCGGCATGGTTGCGGCTCATGAACGTGCCGAAGCACGTGGTGTTATAAGGCACCGGGTAACCGAGGATGGTGCCGTAGGATTTCTGGTTGAGCACCCCGAACGCGCCGACGGCGAGGGCGGCGAGCACCGACACCCAGCCGAGGATGACATAAACGCGGCGACGGCGGAGTCCGTGACGCAGCGCGAGCAGGAGAAGCCACGGTGCGCCGAGGATCATCATCAGGCGCCAGGCGTTCATCGGCGGCTGCTTGGTGTCGGCGGCGGAGAACGGAGCATTGAGCCCTGAAGGCAACCAGCGCACGTAATCCTGCAGGCGGACGTCGAACTGCCCGACATCGACGCCGGGCATACCCTGCGCCGCCCAGAAGGCCTCGCGGTCGACGACCACACCCCAGGCGTTGAAATCCTGCACCGCGAAATACGCGAAGAGTGTCACGCCCGCCCAGAACGGCACCGAGCGGAGGAGTTCGGCGCGCGCTTCGGCGGCCGGACGCGAGACGAGGTCGCGCGAGAGTAGGAACCAAGAGAGCGATGAACCGGCGAACAGCGCGGCAGGGAAGCAGACGTGGTCGAGCCAGCGATAGGTGAACGCCTCATGCCCGGCCGAGCCGGCGACGGTGAGCCCGGCCAGCAACCCGAGGAAAGCGACGGCCATCACGATGCGCTGCGCGCGCGCCTCGACACAGACGGCGAGGAAAGCGGCGGCGGCGAAACCGAGCGCGGCGGCGACCGTCCAGAGCACGACGCCGGCCCAACCCCACGGCGCGACGACCAGGACGAGACCCGCGAGGATCATCACGGCGCGTTCACGGGAGGTGAAGGAGGATTGGGAGGGCATGAGGGTAGGAGGACCGGAGGGCCGGACGACAAATTAGAGGCTTAGTTGACCAGAGGCTCGGAGGCTCAGACGTAGAGGCAGGGTTGATCAGTTGATCGGTTGGCCAGTTGGCCGGGGATACAAACTAGAGGCCCGGAGGCTCAGAGGCTCGGTTGACCAGAGAGATACAGGTCTCAAAGGGAAACCGGAGACCGGATGATTAGCTGGGGGATCTAATTTCAGGTGACGGGTGTCAGCCACGGGAGTCGGCGACTCGGGCGTCGGCATCTCGGCCATCAGCCGCGGGAGCCCGGAGCCGGCTGCCGAAGGCCGAATGGCTGGCACCCGAAAGGCCGAGTCCCAGATGGCCGGCACCTGACACCTTCAAGAAAATGGCCGAAGCATACTATCCGGTTTCCGGTCTCCCCTCGGCTGACTCTCTTCTGGCCAACTGGCCAACTGATCAACCGATCAACTCACGCTGCCTCTCATCACACAATCCCAGCCTGATAAATATCGTGGATGCGGATGAGGCCGAGGCAGCGGTGGGTGGCGGCGTCGGTGACAGGGAGCACGGAAATCTGCGAAGGGCGGTCTTCCATGATGCGGGCGGCTTCGGCGAGCGACATGGGCGCGTGGGCGCGGATAGGGTTCGCCGTCATGATATCGGCCGCGCGGGCGGAGTTGAGGTCGACGCCCCGGCCGAGCGCGCGGCGAAGGTCGCCGTCGGTGATGAGCCCGGCGAGCGTACCGTCGGCGGCGAGCACGCAGGCGGCGCCGTGCGGGTGACGGGTCATCGCGATAACCGTATCGCGGAGGGAGTCGCCCGGCTTGGCCACGGCGCAGCGCTCGAGCGGCTGGAGGGCCTCGCCGACCGTGAGCGAAAGATTACGGCCGAGCTGACCGGCAGGATGGAAGCGGGCGAAGTCGGACGGACCGAAGCCTCGCTTCGTCATGAGCGCGGCGGCGAGCGCGTCGCCGAGGGCGAGGGTCAGGAGCGCGCTCGTCGTCGGCACGAGACCGAGCGGGTCGGCTTCGGGGCGGGCGCCGATGTCAAGGACGGCGTCCGCCTGGGTGGCGAGCGGCGACTGGGTATTGCCGACGATCGCGATGATCGGCGACTTGAAGGAGCGGAGGACCGGGATCAGGCGGACCAGCTCGGCCGTCGTACCTGAACGCGAAAGCAGGATGACCGGGTCGCCGGGCTGCAGGATGCCGAGATCGCCATGCACCGCGTCGGCGGCGTGCAGGAAGATGGCCGGCGTACCCGTGCTGCAGAGCGTCGCGGCGATCTTCTGGCCGATGAGGCCGGATTTACCGACGCCGCAGAGCACGACCTTGCCGGGATGCGCGGCGATGAGATCGACCGTCTGCGTGAACGCGCCGTCGAGACGCGTGGCGAGTTCGGCTAGCGCGGAGGCTTCAGCCTGAAGGAGGGCGCGGGCGGAATGGAGGGGAGTGGACATGGTGAACGAGAGTATCGAGTTTAGAGTATGGAGGTGAAGATGGAGGGCACGATGACCAGAGGGCCGGAGATTAGAGGCTAAGTTGACCAGAGGCTCGGAGGCTCAGAGCCGAGGCAGAGTTGATCAGTTGATCGGTTGGCCAGTTGGCCGGAGAGATAACAATTAACTCAAAGGGAAACCGGAGACCGGATGATTGGCTGGGGGCTTTGGTAGGGCGGGCTCTCCGAGCCCGCCGAACGGACGGTTCGGAGAACCGTCCCTACCTAAGAGGCAGCTAGGTCAGCACGCAGTGCTGACCCTACCTCGATGCATTTCTGGCCAACTGGCCAACCCATCAACCGATCAACCAACGTCACCTCTTTACGCCAAGAGGCGTCGCGCGGCTTCGAGATCCTCAGGGGTATCGATAGCGACGGGGTGATAATCGGTGACGACGGTCTGGAAAGTGAGGCCGTGGGCGAGGAAGCGGAGCTGCTCGAGGGATTCGACGGCTTCGAGTTCGGTCGGCTTGAGCTGGGCGTAGCCGGCGAGCGTGGCGCGGTCGTAGCCATAGACGCCGATGTGCACCCAGTAGTCACGGCGCGTGACCCATTCCGCGGGATCGACGCCGCGGAGGTGCGGGATCGGGCTACGCGAGAAGTAGATGGCCTCGCCATTCTCGGCGCGCACGACCTTCACGACGCTCGTCGCGAGCAGGCGCTCGGTCGCATGGATCTTCGAGACCGCGGTGACCAGAGGGCACTTCGTCTCCTTCCAGCGCGTGATCAGGCCTTCGAGAAGGTCGGGCTGGATGAACGGTTCGTCGCCTTGGACGTTAAGGAAGAATTCTCCCGGCAGGTGTTCGATCACGCTGGCCATGCGGGCCGTGCCCGAAGGACAGGCCGGATCGGTCATCAGGACCTCCGCGCCGAAACCGCGGGCGACGCCAGCGACTTCTTCGGAGTCCGTCAGGAGGACGACGCGGTCGGCCTGACGGACCTGCTTGGCGCGTTCCCAGACATGCTGGACGACGGGCTTGCCGCCGAGATCGAGCAGGACCTTGCGGGGCAAGCGCGTGGAAGCGATGCGGGCGGGGATGCAGAGAGTGACGGAGGGCATTTTTAGATTAGGGGACAAGGGGACACGTGGGCACGGGGACAAGGGGAAAGGCAGAATTAGAGGCTTAGTTGACCAGAGGCTCGGAGGCTCGGAGAGAGACGGAGTTGATCAGTTGATCGGTTGGCCAGTTGGCCGGAGGGAGCGGCAATCACTCAAAGGGGAACCGGATAATTGGCTGGGGGGTTGAGGTAGGGACAGCACCACGTGCTGTCCTGGCGGGAGCGGCGTAAGGGAGGACGCGATGGTGATCACGTCCCTACCTAAGAGGCAGCTAGGTCAGCACGCAGTGCTGACCCTACCTCGATGCATTCCTGGCCAACTGATCAACTGATCAACTAACGTTGTTGCTCAGCGCCGCGCTTCAGCGTGATTCGCGAGATACCAGGCGTAAGCATCGCGGATGCCGTCGGCCATGGTGATGCGGTGCTTCCAACCGAGGGTGCGGATGCGCGAGACGTCCATGAGCTTGCGCGGCGTGCCGTCGGGCATCGACGGGTCGAATTCCAGGCGGCCGGTGAAACCGACGGCTTGGGCGACGAGGCCGGCGAGGTCGCGGATGGTGAGCTCTTCGCCGGAGCCGACGTTGATATGTCCGGGCTGAGAGTAACGATCGAGGAGCATCAGGCAGGCCTCGGCGAGATCGTCGGCGTGGAGGAATTCGCGGAGCGGCGTGCCAGTCCCCCAGAGTTTGAGCGACGCGTCGCCGCGGAGCTTGGCCTCATGCATCTTGCGGATCATCGCCGGGAGCACGTGGGAGTTCTCGAGGGAGAAGTTGTCGCCCGTGCCGTAGAGATTGCAGGGCATCGCGCTGATGAAGTCGCAGCCGTGCTGGGCGCGCGCGTGGTCGCAGAGCTTGATGCCCGCGATCTTGGCGACCGCGTAGGCCTCGTTCGTGACCTCGAGCGGGCCCGTCAGCAGGGAGTCTTCCCGGATGGGCTGCGCCGCGAGCTTCGGGTAGATGCAGCTAGAACCCAGGAAGAGCAGCTTGCGCACGCCGGCGAGGCGCGCGCCCTCGATGACGTTGGCCGCCATGACGAGGTTGTCGTAAAGGAAGTCGTAGGGCTGGGCTGCGTTGGCCTTGATGCCGCCGACGCGCGCGGCGGCCATGACGACGTAGGCCGGCTGCTCCGCGGCGAGGAACGCGCGGGTCGCGGCGCCATCGCGCAGGTCGAGTTCGGCGGACGTGCGCGTGAGCACGGACGTGTGGCCGGCCGCGCGGAGCGCGCGGACGATGGCCGAGCCGACCATCCCGCGGTGCCCGGCGACGTAGATCTTCGCGGCGCGGTCCATCAGCGATGGGCGTGGGCGGCGGCCTTCAGGTCATGGTCGACCATCTTCTGCACCAGCTGCTCGAAGGAGGTCTGCTGCGGATTCCAGCCGAGCTCGCGGACGGCCTTGGCCGGATTGCCGAGGAGCTGCTCGACCTCGGTCGGGCGGAAGTAGCGTGGGTCGACGGCGACGAGCGTCTTGCCCGTCTTGCGGTCGACGCCCTTCTCTGCCGCGCCCGTGCCCTGCCAGTCGAGTTCGATGCCGGCGCGACGGAAGGCGTGGGTGCAGAATTCGCGGACGGTGTACATCTTGCCCGTCGCGATGACGAAGTCGTCGGGCTGCTTGTGCTGCAGGATGAGCCACATGCACTGGACGAAGTCGGGGGCGTAACCCCAGTCGCGCTGCGCGGAGAGGTTGCCGAGGAAGAGGCAGTCCTGACGGCCGTGCACGATGTTGGCGACCGCGAGGGAGATCTTGCGCGTGACGAACGTCTCGCCGCGGCGTTCGGACTCGTGGTTGAAGAGGATACCGTTGGAGGCGAAGATGCCGTAGGCCTCGCGGTAATTACGGGTGATCCAGTAGGCGTAGATCTTGGCGGCGCCATACGGGCTGCGCGGGTAGAAGGGCGTCGTCTCGGACTGCGGCACTTCGACGACCTTGCCGTAGAGCTCGGAGGTCGAGGCCTGGTAGATGCGGACCTTCTTCTCCATCTTCAGGATGCGGATGGCCTCGAGGAGGCGGAGCGTGCCGAGGCCGTCGGTGTCGGCGGTGTATTCCGGGATATCGAACGAGACCTTCACGTGCGACATCGCGCCGAGGTTATAGATCTCGTCCGGCTGGACATCGCCGATGAGGCGGATGAGGCCGGTCGCGTCGCCGAGGTCGCCGTAGTGGAGCTGGATCTTCTTCGTATGGATGTCGCGGACGAGGTCCTCCATGTAGAGGTGCTCGATGCGGCCCGTGTTGAAGGAGGAGGAACGGCGGATGACGCCGTGCACCTCATAGCCCTTGCTGAGGAGGAATTCGGCGAGATAGGAGCCGTCCTGGCCCGTGATGCCGGTGATGAGCGCGCGCTTTTTCATGTGTGGTTTGGTAGAGGGGGTTCGGTTCAGGCGGAAGGCTTTTTCGCCCCGGCGATGATGCGGGAGCTGCTGTCGATCTTGGCGCCGAGTCCGTCGATGAGCTTCGCGCCATGCTTGGTGAGTACGGTCATCTCCGGGATATTGCCGGCGTTGCGGTCGCCGCCCTTGCAGAAGACGGCTTCATGGCCCTGGGCCTTGGCTTCGCCGATCAGCCAGTCGAGCGTGGAGCAGACCGAACCATCGGTGTCGATCGACAGGACCGCGCGGTCGACGACCCGGAGGGCGGACGTCACCGCGAGGCGCGTGTCCTGGTCGATGAAAGCCTTACCCTTCTTGAGAGCCGCCTGCGCGTCGGTGTTGACGATCACCCAGAGCACATCGCCTTGGGCGCGGGAGAGTTCCAGCAGCTCGAGGTGTCCGCGGTGCATCGGATCGAAGTAGCCGGAAGTGATGGCGATACGCATTTTAGTAAAAGGTGGTGGCGGTAAGCGGTTGGCGGTCGGGAAGATGAATGATGGAGGATGTAGCCGGGTGAGGGTGGCTGTAGTAGGTAGGGTCGGGACCGCGTCACGACCTAGCTGCCTCTTGGGTAGGGACGGTTCTCCGAACCGTCCATTCGGCGGGCTCGGAGAGCCCGCCCTACCTCAGACCAACTGTTGATTATCTGGTCTACGGTTTTCCTTGGATTGCGGTGTTCGGGCAGGCTACCGCACGTGGAGGCGAATTTCGCAGGCACGTACGGGAAGGAAGGACTGTCACCGGCCGAGCCGGCAGAAAGGGTCAGGCCCCGGGGGGCGGGAGCAGGAGTGGCGCGAGCTCGAGGGCCCGGCTGTTCCAACGATTGAGGCGGCTGAGGCGCTCAATGACTTCGGGCTGGGAGCCGCGGGTCTGGGCATCGGCGAGGACGCGTTGCAGGCCCGGTTGGGCTTGCTCGAGGGCGGGGAGCACTTGGCTCCGGAGGAGCGCGACCAGGGAAGCCGCGAGGGAAGGCGTCGGCTGCCAGCGCTCGCGACGTGAGCCGGCTTCCTTGACCGAAAGGATCATCTCGTGGTCGCGAAGGAACTTAAGTCCTTGGCTGACAGAGCCTTTGCTAATGCCGAGACGGCCCTGAATCTGGTCGAAATCGACCGGACCCGAGGAAATATAGAGTAACGCGTAGATTTCCGCGACCGAGCGCGGGACGCCCAGGATGCCGGCCATCCGGACGAAGAAATCGGCGAGCTCGATCTCATGGGGCTGCAGCGGCTCATAAGAGGGTCGGCTCGGGCGGCGGCTGGCGGACTTTTCTGAAGGGGGCTTCATCAGGTTTAGGCCCTGCGGTCGGGGGCCTCCTGAAGTTTCAATAATTTTTGAACCTAGGCAAGGGGCAATGTGAATAAACCGGAAATAGCGATCCGCCCTCCCCTGTCGGAAAGTGCGGATCTGAAAAGCTTCCACCTGGCGCCCCCTTGGGGATTCGAACCCCAGTTACCTCAGTGAAAACGAGGTGTCCTGGACCGGGCTAGACGAAGGAGGCGGTCGGTGGAAGCGAAGAACTTAGGAAC
>Ga0209599_10001161_pt1 | contig 13301 bp, 8 predicted proteins | sample Shrwel_input2_FT_FD_187534 | JGI IMG/M metagenome (GOLD analysis project Ga0209599, IMG submission 187534) | Subsurface microbial communities from deep shales in Ohio, USA - Utica-3 well 1 S input2 FT (SPAdes) (version 2) ... | reverse complement strand
CTACATGATTGGTTGCTTGAGAAACTATTTAGTTACAGGACTTGTGAAGAGTAAGTTCGTGAACCTCAATGTGCGTCAGTTATCGGCAGAGACATGCCACGAGTTCATCGAATGGTGTGGTCTTGTTGATGGGCAGAAGAACAACTCCAACATAGACTCGGGTGTCAGACTGTACAAGAACGACTTATACTTTGCGTTCATTGATGAGTACCCCGACTATGCACCGAAATCTAAAATGACTATCAGCAGAATGAAGTTCTACAAGTGGCTCGTGTCTTATGCTATGTTCAAGGAAGGTGTTGCTCCGGAGGAGGGACGAGACCACATAGGCAGATGGATAATCATAAACAAGAGACAGTCACCCGATGTTCAACACCAATTAAACTTAAACTAATGAGAGACCTAATTAAGTTATTGCTATCAGATTTTAAATACTACAGGAGAAAGAAAGGGGGGACGTGGTATCTAATAACATTCCCCCACCCCAACTCCGTTGCTGTTTGGATGCAGATATCTCCGCATGATTATTACAATATGATAATGTTAAAGGTTGAAAAATATGGATGATATAATACCAAGAGATTCATTCTGCGACAACAAGAGAATGTGGGAAAGAATGGAAGCACTCAAGGCTGTTGTTCTTGCTACCAAAGAGGTGAAGAAAATTGTCAAGAAGAAAGTTGTTGTAGACCATGTACTCAAGTTCAAGACAGACAAGGAAGTGGTGGCCCGCATCATGCGTAGTGCAGATTACTACAAGGACTTGTACCTCAACGAACAGATAGAGAAGGACAGGATAGAAGAGAACCTTACAATCATACCCAACTCAGTTAAGTTCAGAGACTATCAAACGAAAATCATTTATGATGGGGCTAAGATATTATCTGACCATGGGTTCTTGTATCTCGCCATGGAAGTGCGAACAGGCAAGACACTAACAAGCCTTGGCATAGCATCAAAGACTTGCATCGGCAATGTTCTATTCTTAACAAAGAAGAAGGCGATGAGTAGCATTGACGCGGACTACAGGATGCTTGCGCCAATGTATGATTTAACAATCATGAACTACGAGAGTTTACATAAGTTACCTGACGATGTGAAGTGGGACTTAGTCATCTGCGATGAGGCGCACAGTATGGGTGCATTCCCTAAGCCAAGCAAACGTGCAGCACAAGTGAAAGCGTTACTAAAGAAACACAAGAGCAAGGTCATTCTACTTTCGGGTACGCCATCTCCGGAATCTTATTCGCAGATATATCACCAAGTGTATGGTATTCCAAACAATCCATTTAATCATTATGCAAATTTCTACAAATTCTGCGCTGACTACGTCGATGTAAAGGAGAAAAAGATTAATGGTATGTTTATCAAAGACTATACTCGTGGCCGTGATACTATTCTTGAGGCCATGAATCCATACACCATCAACTATTCTCAGAAGGAAGCAGGCTTCAAGGTGGAGACACGAGAGCATATCATTGAGGTGGACATGAAGCCATCGACCTACAAGATGATTAAGAGATTGGAGAGAGACTTGGTCATTGAGGGTGCGGTGAATACCATACTCGCTGACACACCTGTGAAACTTATGATGAAGGTACATCAGATGTACTCAGGTACAATCAAGTTCGAGAGTGGTGACTCAATGATATTGGATATGTCCAAGGCTCAGTTCATCTACGACAACTTCATCGGTCAGCGTGCAGGTATCTTCTACAAGTTCAAGGAAGAACTCAATGCACTCAAGGCGGTGTACGGAGACCAACTGACTACCGACCTTGAGGAGTTCGATAACTCTCATAAGACCATAGCCTTGCAGATAGTATCGGGACGCGAGGGTATCAGCCTGCGTAATGCAGATAGCCTTATCTTCTACAACATTGACTTCAGTGCTACAAGTTATTGGCAGGCAAGAGACCGCATGACTACCAAGGACAGACTCGAGAGTGATGTGTATTGGATATTCGCCAAGGGTGGTATCGAGCATGACATATACAAGGCGGTAACCAAGAAGAAAGACTATACATTAAACCACTACAAAAAACTAATCAAAGATGAGTAAGCCACAGCTTTACGAATGTTCTTTTACATTTACGCAAGAGGGTAACTGTAATGGGTCAACGCAAAATTTAGAACAACTAACCATTACTTGCGAGTCGTCATTAGGAATTGATGATGATGGAGAATGTTACTACGTATTAAGGACTGACACCGGATGGAGCGTAGATAGTGCAGCAGAACTGCAAGATTTATTTGATAGAATTGATAAGGTAATTAAAACAAATAATAATGAGAACTAAAATTACACAGAGGGTGATTAAAAAAATAGAGAACCGACCATGGTATCTCAAATTAATATTTGTATACGGATGTTGTCCAAGACCATACATCAGGAGAAGTGACATACAAGGGGAGGGTGAGGAATGATATGGACAGCCCTGCTTATAGTAGTATCGTATATAGCAGCATGCACTATATTAGGTTTCATCATTCACCTAATAAAGCTAATGATAGAAAATGACTGAGCAACAGATACAATCTAAAAGAATCAAAGACCTTGAGGCGCAGGGATACTACGTCATTAAACTCATACGCACCAACAAGAACGGTATACCTGACCTGCTTGCGATACCACCTAATAGCGACGTGCTGTTCAGCGAGGTGAAGCGACCGGGTCAGAAGCCTTCTAAGTTACAAGAGTATAGAATGAAAGAGTTAAACAATCACGGAATTAAAACAGAGGTACATACAGGATGAACATGCAAGAGGAGTTTGAAGAGTTAAGAAATATAATACAATCGGTGTCAGGATTTGATATACACAGACGCTCGAAGAAGACGGAGTTCGTATATGCAAGGATGGTGTTCTACGCATTGACACGCAACATAGGATACACATACCAAAACATAGGCGACTATCTAAATAAAGATCACGCTACCGTTCTCGTTGGACAGAGAAAATTCTATGACCTCATCACGCGAGACACATATCTAAGGGACATGTACCTTGAATGTAGCAACGCTTTCAGAGAAAAAAGAAACCCAAGAAGAGTAACAGGAAAGATGCCACGTAACAGTTTTGTAGAGGATTTACAATATCAAATAGATTCACTAATTTTGGAGAACGAAAAACTTCAGAAGACAAAGATGATGAACAACCGATTCAAAGAGATTCTCAAAGAGATGGATGAGAGAACACCGATTGGTATGGAGTCAATACTTTCTGAGAAGATTGTCAACATACTTAACGGTGACACACTTAGATGAATTTAGAAAACGAAAGGGCACGCAGGTTGTCGTTAAGGATTAACGAGTACCATATTTTATTGGCTGATACTTATGAGAACTTGGTTGATAGAGACTTCGCCAAGGTTGACAGAGATGTTAAGTTCCTCATCATGGAACTAAGATGTATCTTAAAATCAATTGAAGAAGATGATTTCTGAAACGGAACAAGACTTACTCAGAGAGAAGAAAGCCATAGAAACTTTCGTTAAAACATTCGGTGGTTCATATCAGAAGCTTGACCCATACGATATCGACTACAAGATATTCGATGAGAACAAGAAGGTCATAGGATATGCAGAGGTGAAGGGTAGGATAAGGACAATGCGTGATGCCTATCCTCTACCTATCTCCGCTCGTAAAATAATCAAACTAATAGACAAGAGATTAAACCCACTCATCATATGGGCATGTGAGGACGGCATCATCTATGGCCGTCCGGAGAACTTAGTAGGGCAGATAAAGCAGGGAGGTAGACCTCCCCGCGATGGTGCTGCTCATGATGTAGACATTATGGTGTACTACGATAGACAGAAGTCATTGAAGTATGTGAGGTTCTCATAGTCTGCTTCCTCCCAATCTACCACCACCCAATCTGCTTCCTCCTAATCTTGCTCCGCCTAATCTTCCTTCGCCTAATCTACTTCCCCCCAATTTACCTTCTCCCTTCTTTGCTTTAGGTCTTCCGTACGCTGCATCCAACATTGCTTTGCGTTTAGCGCGAGCAAGTTTCTCTTCCTTGTTCTCAGGCTCTTTCTCTTTGTAGTACTCAGAGTCTTCACCATATCTTTTCTCGTACTCTTCAGGGAAGTATTCTTTAAGTTCAGAGCGAGTGAGTAAGTCTTTAGTAGGTACTGCATTCGGGTCGTAGTTAGGAGACTCTTTTATCTTCTCTATTCTCTCGCGGTCTTCTCTATCTATCCTGTCAGTGTATGACTCCTGATATCCAAAGTACTTATCTTTCTCTGCACGCTTTGCCTCATTCTTTTCTTCAGCAAGTTTCTTCTTCGCCTTCTCAGCGTCATACCCCGGAGAGCCTGGCCCAAAAGTTTTCTCGTAGAGTTCAGGATCGTATCTCTTCATGTCAGTGCGCGTCTCGTACTTGCCTAACTTCTCCTTCTCAATCTCTCTTTCTTTTGCAGATATCTTTTCAGCTTTAATCTCTTGCTCAAGGCTGCTGTATATCTGACTCATCAGAACATCTTTCGCCTCTTTGTATAATGGAATCAATCCCATGTTACCCAATATCTCAAGAGGAAGTCTCTTGTAAATCTCAGCCTTCTGTCTCTCAATGGCAGGGCCTTCTTTCTTAGGGTCTTCATGAGCCTTTCTTATAGCCAAGTCAACTGTCTTAGCAAGAGGAGTGAATGAACCTGTGAACATAGTGATGTAATCACCAAGGTCTATCTGATGCCCCTTTCTTTCCTTAGGCATAGCAGAGTATGAGATGTCATCATCGTACGGATCGTAGTCTCCGTTTCTTAGGAAATCAAAATACTCTTCATTGATTTTCTCAACACCTGCATTGCTAAATACTTTCACAAAATTACCAAAGTCACGACCAACTAAAAGCGAAGTCGCTGTAGAGGCAAGAGCCTGTCCAAACTTCTGCATGAATGACTTCTCCGTTTCCTTTTCTTCCTCATCATCGCCAAGGGCAGAGATCAACAAACTACCCAATATATTAGTCAGCAATGTGTACACAGTCATACGTGTTATCACACCCGCAAGAAGAGCAGCGCCCTGTTTACGTGTAAGTGTTCCATCACCCATAGCTGCATAGATACCCTGCCTTGCAGCAGCGAACTCATAGATAGCAAAGCGGGTCATGAAGTTGTTGAAGTTATTATAACCTCTTGTCCATCCACTTTGGTCAGCGGTAACAGCACCCTTGAGTATACCCATGAACGGGTTGTCAGTAGCACCGGTAAGCGTAGACTTATTATCAGCTGCATCTCTCGCATTTGATATAGCCTCTCCGTACTTAGCCATGTAAGCCTCATCATTAGCTGCAATCTTATCAAAGTCTATCTCTGTTCCTGTCTGACTCTTGAACTCATTAGCGAATGCTCCAAACCAAATAGGACGCATTACTAATTTATCAGGAGTAGATATCAATCCATCAGCTACAAACTCAACACCATTCTTAATATATTTAAGCGAGTAGTTGTAGACTTGGTTAGTTACATTTTGAGCAGATCCCTGAACCTTATTGGTACGAACACCACTTGCCTGTCCAAAGATAGATGTGTCAATAAATTTACCGTTTAAACTGTTTCCGCTAAATAGACGAGACGTTTGTTTACTTGCAACATTCATCATTATCTCAATAGCCTTAGGAGACATGACAATCTTTTTGTATTTAACACCCTGAGCAAATGCCATAGGGTCTGTGAATAAAGCAAAGCCTACGTTAGAAGCAAGTTCAGAGGTAAACCTTTTAGAGCTTGCGAGAATGGCGCGGTATCCCTGTTTAGAAACCTCGTTAACCACAGTGTCAGCAAAGCTATCGGTAATAAAGTTATTGGTGAGTACGTTTCTAATCACCTCTTCATTAGCACTCTCAATAGCGTTTATCAAATCTCTCTTCTTGCCTCTCAATGTGCCCTTCTCTTCCATCATCCTACGAGTTTCATTAATAGTCTTTCTCGAAGTTCTGATAGCCTCGGTCAAGTGGAAGTCTAATAGCGTAGCCTTAGCCCCCTTCTGAGCCGATGCGAATGCATCAAAGTTAATTGGAGATACATCACCTGTTCTTCCTTCCAAAGTCTTGGCTTTAGTAGATGGTTTTCTTGAGTTGCTGTAAGCGTTTGAGTTTTGAATACCTGTCGATCTTTCGTTTGGATCGTAGTCATGCAACACCGGAAGGTGAACGTAGTTATTCAAAGGGGTGATGCTCTCACCGCGAATGATAGACGCAGTATACTGAGCCTTCTCTGTAAGACCGTCATTGATTTCTCTGATGGTCTTGATAGCATTACGCTCTGCTATATTGAAAGACTTAAACAACTTCTTGTTATCTATCTCTCTGATTGGCTTACCCTTTGCATCGACTCCAACATTAACACCATACTTTTCAAGTATGTCCTCAAGAAGTTTAGCATCACGCTCTTTAAATTTATTGTTCTTATCATTTAACATTCGTTTTATGGTAGCCTTGATGAAGCTTGACGCAGGATTAACTTGGTCGCTACCTAAGTTGCTCTCATACTCAAGTTGAATCATATAAGCCATCATTCTAAACGAAGACTCTAATGTACTGTTTGCGTTATAACTATGAGACTTAGACACAGCCATGCGAGCGTCATCTAACTTCTTATTTATCTTGTTAATATCAGTATCAAACGCAGCTTGACCTTGAGCCATCATGCTGAACACAGCATTGAAGATGCGACTGCTCTTGAAGTCTCCAAAGATATGGTCTATAAATATCAATGGAGTACGACGTATCATCTCAAGCTCAGAGGTTCTTCCTGTAAATGCAGCCTTCAACTTACCAACTAAACTTGAACCCTTCAAAGCCTTAGCATCTTCAATAGCAGTCTCTAAATCATTAGCTGCTGATTGAAGAGAGTTAAGTTTCTCTACTGTGATTTGAGCATAGCGAGGTAAGTAACCTGCGTTGATATTGTCAATCAACTTAACCACATTTTCCAATTGGTTAACAGACAAATTCTTTAGAAGCTCAGGCTTTAACAAGGCAACTAATCTTTTAGCCAAGTCTCTCTCAAGTCTTGTAGGCAAACGTGATGTGTTTACTGTAACAGCCTTGATTGCTTTGATTAAAACTTTCTTCTCTGCTTCAATCTCAGCATCTGTCTTCTTATCAGGCGCTACCTTAGGCAAGATAATCTTCTTGTACTTACGCATGATCTCCGCCTCTGCATCGTCGATAGCTCCTGTGTCAAGCATCTTAGCAACTGTCTTTGCGTATTCTAACTTACCATCTGTATCGTACACCTTGTCATCAAACTCCTCAAAACGAAGAGCTAAATCCTCAGCCGACGATACCTCACCTTCTACAGCATCAAGTATTGATTTTACATCTACAGCTACTAAGTCAATATCATCTAAGTTGAGCACGCTATCTGAGCTGCCGAACATCTCAACTAACTCAAGGTATGTTTCCAATACGCTATCCGGTATTAGGTTGGGATTGATAGAGAACAACTGAACCAAGTCAGGAGCAATAGCATTGGCTATACCAATCTTCTTCTTGACGTTACTCAATGCGCGTGGTAATTTCTTACGAGCCTTCTCAATCTTCATGTCGTAGTTGGCATCGGTGAATACCTTAACCATGTATTCGGTGAACTTATCTATCGAGTCTTGGTTGAACATGTTCACCGTGGCAAGTCTGCTTATCACACTCGCTGCCTGTCTGTTTGATATCTTACCTGCGATTACCAACTCCTTGATTTGCTTGGCTACTAACTTGCTTGCAGCCATCCAAGACGTCTTAGTATCTTTTGCAGTACGAGCTATTAGCTTCATTTGTTCCTTTAAGAAATCATAGTCAGACATGGTGATCATCTTCACGTCTATCTTACCAAACAAATCAGTAAATGATTTCAGTTCAAATACTTTTTTTGGAGATGGAGCAGCCTTCTCTTTCTTGCCGAAGTCAGCACGCACATCACGAACCATCTGCTCGCGTTGCGAGTCGTCAGCCAAGGTATATACCGGAGAGTTCATAACAAACTCCATCACGGCATTCATTATTCTATCCCAATCAGCACCGTATCTTCTTGATGTTCTTAGAGCAATGTTCTTAGACTTACGAATCATATCATCGTATCCCGGGATTGTCTTTAAACTTTCCTGAAGAGTGCTGCCACTCTGAGCGCTGACAGTAGGTCCAGATGATTCGCCAACAGACTCGGCAAACTGAGACATGCTACCATTTTTATTGCTCTTTAAAAACTCTGAATACAAATCAGAGAATCTTTCGAAACCAAGTTTGTTATTAAGTTCAGCAAATAATTTTGAATCAGCATCTGCCTCTTGTGGCTTATTGTCTTTCATGTATTTATCTACATACCCATTCTCTCTGAAGAATCCTTCGCTAACATCAGCATCGTTGTTAACATTAATTTTTTGCAAATTATAATTGCTTCGTAAAAATTCCTCACTAATTGCGTTTACTTTAGGAATGCTTATGAATTGCAACGTCTCATTATAAAATAAAAACGAACCTCCTATTCTTGCAACCTCAGGCATGTTAATAGCTCGTAAACTTCTATTGGTATACATGAACATTGTTCTAATCCTAATTACATTAGGTAAGTCAATGGCAACCAACTTGTCATTGTTCATTAAAAAATTATCTCCAATGTCAGTTACATTAGGTAGGTTAATATTTTTTAAAGAGTTATTCTTAAATAAGAAACCGGCCCCAATATTTTTCATAACAGGGAGGTCAATAGATTCTAAGGCGTCATTGTGATATAAAAAGTTATAACCTAATTCTTTTAAATTAGGTAGGCTTATGTAATTCAAATCAACAGCATTTGATAAAAAAGCATTGCCCGCTTCTTCTAACATAGGTAAACTTATCGACGCGATATCACGAGATTGCATTAGAAATGAATCTCCAACTCTTCTTAGTTCAGGTAAGTTTGCTGATTTTATATTAGCAGCAGCTATGAACATGTTTTTAACGTAAGTAAGATTAGGTAAATCTATAGAACTAATCTTTAGATTGTAACTTAAAAATCCATCATAGACCGTAATCAATTTAGGGAAGTCTAAAGAAGTTACCTCTTGATTATATGTTAAAAATCCTGACCCAATCTTATTTACTTGCGGAAGATTAATGCTTTTTAATACGCGGTTTTGATTTAAGAAATCGCTACCAATATTTTTTACATTTGGTAGGTCAATACTTTCTATCGTATTATTAGAAGCAAAAAATTTATCGTCTATGTCCCGAGTAGTATCACTACTAATTCCAACTATCTGTTTTTTCTTATTCAAGAAAATTTCAGTCGTGTAATTATACTTGCTTGACTTAACAATAATTTTATCCTTCTCAAACGACACGTCGTCTGCACCTTCAAAAAAATCTGCGCTGTTTCCAAACGATATGATTGTGTTTGTTTTTTTATTAAAGAGAAATTCATCAGCTAAAACCTCAACATCAGGTATTAACTTGGTATATAAATTATTCTTTACAAACCCCTGAGCAGATAAAAAGAAGTTGTTGACTTCATTTTCATATACATATAACTTATCTCCAACAGGTATTACATTGTCAGTATCGTAATCATATTTAGACTTTACCTTTGCCGGCAGGTTTACGTAGTTTCTTATTGAATCGTCTAACCCTTTAACAATGTTGTCGAGTTTGTTTTTAAAGGCAGCATCAGCCACGCCATCACCACCCTTACTAATATCAATGTGGTGATTGTATCTGTTAACCATCTTTTGAAAAGAAGATCTTGGATCTCTGCTTATCTGAAGACTGATAGAACTTACAGCGTAAGGGTCGTAAATACTTGGTCTTAAAGGTATCTCGTAAGTACCGTCTTTTTTCTCAAGCCCTTTGCTCTTTAAATACTTTCTCCACTCAGCAGCATCTGCACTATCAGACTGCAAGTACTCTTGAGTGAGCATGTTCTGTGGCAATATCTCTGAGGCATAAGGCTTGCGTATCCAAAAAATAAATGAATGGGCTAATCTTCTACCCGGCTCTAAAGCAGTAGCAAATGTGCAAATGGTATACCCCTTGTCATAGTCTTTTCTAAATGTTTCAAAGTGTTGCAATTCAGTAACAGGATGAAGTTGATATCCTGTAGGAGATATCAATTCAAATGGATCTGTAGTAACCTTAGCAATCTTCTTAGTGTTCTGATTCGGGTATAGGTGTTGATCAAAAAAGTAATTTACATAACTTAAATTTGTTTCTGATGATAGAAAATCTTTTGCTTGACTTGGATCTACAAGCATGTTATCTACAAATTTTACAAATAAGTCAGCGTGTAGCGGAGCGTTTTGTATGCTACCCGCTACACTTCTTCCAATTGTCTCTCCATATTTCTTTTCTAATATTGTTCTACCGTTTTGAGTTATCTCATTAGGAACAAGGCTTAGATAAGTAGAGGTATTACCACCTAAGAAAAGATTAACAAGGTCGTCAATGCTTTTATTGAAAGCACTCTCAGTCTGATTGATATAGTTCTCAATATCTTTTGAGAGACTACTCATATTAATCACATCACTCTCACGAAACTTTGTTTTAAAATTCTTGTTGATGAAATTAATAATGTCTTGAAGAAGCTTAGATAACATTCTCTTTAGAGTAGAGTTGTTTTCTAATCTGTTAGATACCATAAGAGAAAGCATCTCAACAATAGCCTCCTCCATCTGCTGCTCTTCAGAGTATTCGCTATAGTCTTCTTTAATCCTTGCTAAGATTTCAGCACCTTGCTTAGAGTTCTTAACCTCATTGACCAACTTATCATAGAAAGCTCTATCAGTTTCCTTCAATGATGCAATTACAGGGTGACCTAATATCTCATGGATAGGAGTATCGGCTGTAACGTATGCCATGTTTATAGTGGCTACACGATCTTCTATCTTACCCTTGAACATTTGTGAAGGGTCATTGATAACCTTTACAGGAATACCTGTTATCTGAGACAGTTTATTTATTAATGTCTCAGCGTTATATATCTGCTTAGCACGAGCACTCTTTGTAGCCTTTGGCTGTGTTGTTTGACTGCTAACCTTTTGGAACTTACCCTTGAATGGATTGTAGAATCTACCCTTAGGATTTAGGATGTACACACCACGTTGCTTTCCGTTAGCATCAGGCGCTGCTCTCTTGGCTGAGTAACCATAAGGTCTAAGCTCTCTGTCTAAAGCAAACTCATTGATTTGAGAAGGAGCAAAGCCACTGTTGTTTATGTTGTAACGCTGAGCAATTCTCCGTACCTCTTCAATAGGACTACCCTTACCCATTTGCTTGGATACAGTAGCAGCAGTCTTTGAGGTTTTAGCGTCAGGGCGTTTTAAATCAAAGAATTTAGAGATATCCTCACCTCTTGACATAGAGTCAGAGATTGACACTATAAAATCTAACACGTCTTCAGTGACGGCGTCTTCTAAGAATAGTGTTGTGTCAAACAACTCCATAGCAATCTTGTTGAAGATGGCTTTAATCTGCTCAAGAAGTTTTTTCGATTGCGGATTTAAATTTTCAGGTGTAATACCTGATGCCGTAAGCAATCCTCCAAATTCAACAAGCCACTCTTGCGCCTGCTTATTGGAAGCTTTATACTCAGGGCTAGATGAAAAAGTATTAAGGGTATCAACAATATCTTGGTATCCGTTATTCGTAAGAGTTTGTATTATGCTATCTCTAAACTCTTTGAACAACGCTTCGTTTTCACCAAACGCCTTAACCAATAGAGCATGCCATACCTCGTGTGGTAACGTGGTTGCACCTGATGTTGTTTCATTGATAAGTATCTCAGCAGGTTTACCATCTTTATCGTAGATAATCAAACCACCTTCACTACCTAATACTTGTTTTGATACAGGACTGCCTTTGTATTTACTGTCCACATAAGTCTTCATCTCTTCATTGTTCTTGAAGTTGCGAATACCTAAGTTGGGTAATACAGAAGCCAATGACTTTGATACATTCTTGAATAGAGTAGCTTTATCTGTAGCTTTTGCTCGTCTTGCAAGAGTTCCGTCGTACCTAATTTTTCCATTATCGAATAAAGGCAAAAGAGAATCAACATTTGCTTTTGCCTCTGCTCCGGTAACAATAAACTTAAAAGTTTTTCCCTTTCTTTTTACAACTTCCTTTTTACCAACAGGCAGCCCTAATATTTTCTTGCGCGCAGTTATTTCCATAGGACCTGATACAGTAGCACCGTCTCTAAACTGCTCGGGGATATCTTCTAAATTTTCTGCTTCAAAAACAATCTGCTCATCATCTTCAGCAAGATTTCCAAACGGATTATCCTCCTGCTCTTGCATCTGTTCCTGCATTTGTTCATCAATCTGATCAGCCAATGCAACATTAACTGCATCAATAATATTTTGATGGAAGTCTGTTCTGTCTGCTTCAGGTACTGCTTGAGCCTGATGGAACAGTTCAGCTAACACCTTCTCATTCCCCATTACAGGGGTCTCTGTGCCATCTTCTTGAGTAAAGGTTATGTTGGTACGCTCACCCTCAGGAAGTAGCTCTAATGCAGCTGTGGTTTCCTCAGGCGTAGATAGTACGGTAGGCACTTGTTGCTCTGTTGGTGTAGTCTCTTCTACTACGTCAGCGTTTTCCTTTTCATTCAACGCGTCCAACTCAGCCTGAGCCTCTTCATAGGTCACAGTCTTGATACCACCCTCACCATCAGTAACCTCAAATGATGTGATACCATTCTTCTCATCTTCTTCTCTTGATGCAAGAGTCTCTTCAAGCTCAGTCTTTCTATTTTGTTCCTCTTCAGTAAGACCAAGTATTTTTTCAGCGTTAGCTTTAGCCTGAGCCTCTGCTTCAGATTTAGTAGCTAACTCATCTAACTTTCCATTAATAACTTCAACGCGTGATTTTTGTTTCTTAACCATCGCATCGTCTTTACCACTCATATACTGCTCTAAGTCTCTTCTCTCTTTAAGAAGATTCATTGCCTCCTTCTTTGCTTCAGTAGATAAGTTTGCGGGTAAACTTCTGTACAAGCCAACTGAATTTCTATAGTTGTTAAGACTTTCTTTGGCATCTTTCAATTTCATTTGCCCTGCTGCAACCTTGTTTTTCAAACTCAAGATATAAGCAGACTGCATCTTCTCATCATTGGCAATGCTCTCGAAAACTTTAAACTCATTATCACTCAACGATTTGTATCCTGTCTTGGTAAATGCTGCGCCAACAGCATTAGGTACACCCATAACAAAACCACCAATCATCTCTTGCGCTCCCGCAGTAGCAATGTCTTTGAAGTAATCAGCCGTAAGGAAGTCAGGAGTTTGAAACATGTCCTTCTCCTTAGCCATGTTGTATATATC
>Ga0209599_10001157_pt1 | contig 13332 bp, 11 predicted proteins | sample Shrwel_input2_FT_FD_187534 | JGI IMG/M metagenome (GOLD analysis project Ga0209599, IMG submission 187534) | Subsurface microbial communities from deep shales in Ohio, USA - Utica-3 well 1 S input2 FT (SPAdes) (version 2) ... | reverse complement strand
TGCTGGTGCATGCCTGTTTACAGGTGATTGGCCGCAAAGGTTATGAAATTCTGATCAACCGCAGTCTGGAAAAAGCCCGTTATTTTGCCGGTCTGATTGAGTTGCATCCGGAGTTTGAACTGGTGACAGCCCCTGAGCTTTGTTTATTAACTTATCGTTATGTGCCTGCTGCGGTGCAACGGCTATTACAACAGGCCTGTCAGGCGGGCGATTGGGATTTGGTGCAAAAAATCAATGAATTGCTCAGTGGTCTGACCAAATTTATTCAGAAACGACAACGGGAAGAAGGCCGCTCTTTTGTGTCGCGGACCCGGCTAAAACCAGCCCGCTATCAGCGCCAGGATACTGTGGTATTTCGGGTGGTGCTCGCTAACCCTTTGACCACCGATCATATTCTGCATGAGGTGCTGGCAGAGCAGGTCGAGCTGGCAGCGATGGATAAAGAGTTTTTACCCAAATTGTTGCTGCTCGCCAAAGACAAACACTGAGTGAGACCGTAGCTTCATCGCTGCAGTCTGCTTTGGGAACAAAAATGCCAGTCTGTTGACTGGCATTTTTGTTGGCGGTGCCATAGCTACCTTGATTGGCTACAGGTTGGCAGCTCAGCAAGGTTGTGACTTGCTGCCGGCAACCAACCCTGTGGTCGTCAGCGCAAATCATCAGAAAAATGTTGAAAAAAACCGCATTAACCACAGATATCAAGCCGAAATAATAAGGTTATCACACCGCCGCCGAGTGTCCCGGTCGTGCTTTGGCATACACTGAATTTGGTGCAGGAGCGCTGTTACCGCAACACGGATGCAGTGTTGGGGTATGACATCACCAGGATGTGGCAGAGATAACAGCTCAGACAGGGTTAACTCAAATTTCCGGAATTAATGAGGCGGTGTGGTGTGCGGCTGTGCCTGCACACAGCATCACATCCACCGCTTTATTGTCAGCTGCAAAGTTGTAGTTGATGCCGCCGCCCTGACCTCACTCCCGCCAGTTTGTTTGTGCTTATTCCGAAGTTATCTGTACCAGCAACAGACCCGGTGTCGGTATTGGTCCGACAGGTCTTTTATCAAGTTCAGCGATGCCGTCTGATGGCGTAACAACAACGGCCGCCTTGCCGTCACAGGTTGGGGGTTGTGAGCGCTGCTCCGGGCCTGGCTGGAAAATAAATAAAAAAGGAACTTCAGTATGCAGAAAATACCCGCGTTGTTACAACATCTGGTCCTTGGCTGTAGCTTGCTCTGTGGCAGTTTGCTCAGTGCCACTGTCAGTGCAAGTCCCGGTGCCAACGATTATCCGGCTGCGGTCAAAGGCAGCCTGCCAGCCAGCTGTCAGGCTGATCCCAACTGGTTCAGCAAGCCAGCACTGCCACAGGAAGTGAAAAAAAGTGGGGCGGATGGCAGCTCCAATTTTTGCGATTTTTATCAGTTTTCCTGGCAGGCTTTTACTTATCTGATGGCGCCAACAGCGAAAGATGCAACACTGCGTAATTTTACCGATCAACAGCAATTTCCTGAACTTGAAGTCAATGCTGATGGCAACGCCGCGAATTCCTGTGATGACGTGCATCAGTCGTTCAGTTTTTTTGTGCGGGCCAGTAAACCGCAGGACGGCGATACGCCATTTTTACTGCCGCAACGGATAGGGCAAGCGGGAAGCCACGCCACTATCTATGATCAGAACGGCAATGTGGTTTATTACGATGTTCGTTTTAGTCGCAATTTATGTGCCGTCGAAAAAATCAAACAACTGCAGAATTTTCCGGGGGGGACCACTGAACTGAAAACCGCCTGGAAAGTATTGGGCGCCGCAGATGACGCCAGCAAGTATCTGACCATAGACGCCAAAATCGGTGAGCAACCAGGGACTAGCCGCCTAGGCATGGTCGGCTTTCACCTGGCTGTGGCCACCCCGGATCACCCGGAATTTGTCTGGGCAACATTTGAACACAGAAGTAATGCGCCCGATTGTGATAAACCTGAACGCAGCTCTGGCTGGTCTTTTACCAGTGCAGCTTGCAGCCTTGCACTGCAAAAAGGTGATCAGAAGGGCATCAAAAACTGTCAGTTTAACAGTCCGACCAAACAACAGTCACTGACAGGCAAACCAACCGAAATCTGCCGTGTCTATCCGGATGGTTCAGCCCCGACGGATTTAAAATACACTGAGAATGTCGCCGCTATTGATGCGCTGAATCAGGGAGTGCAACCTTACCTGCAAGGTCCTTATGCAGTGTTGGCAAATTATATCAATGTCGGTGCCTTGTGGGTCAGTAACCCGGCGCTGAGCTCGGACTTCCCGTCTGGCCCTGGTGATCAGCAGTCGCAAAATCCATTAAATAATCAGCGCGGTTCACTGCGTCTTGCCAACACTGTTGCGGAAACTGATTTTCAACAGGTTGATTTTACCAGTCAATTTGTGTCGAATTGTTTTGGTTGCCATAACTTTGCCGGTACCGGTGATGCCAGTAAGGGCAAAAACACCACCTCAGGCAAGTTAAGTCATATCTTCGATGATATTGCCATCGGTGTCGGGCAATGCCTGGATGTACAGACCAAAGTGCTCGCAAATAATCAGGCAGATGCCAGCAGTCAATGTCCTGCGGCTTGTACTTCGGCCTCCAAAGCACTGAAATGGAATGGTCAGTGGACCAATACCAGCGCTCAGACCGGTCAGCAATTGCCGATGACGGTTTGTGGCTGCTGCGGCGGTTAAGTGTCAATGACAGTGCTGGCCTGAGAGTCAGTACTGTCGTCCTGCGACAATTTGCCACATCGGTATTTTCGGGAATTATCTTTAAAATCAGCAGTATTATTTTTTTGCGAGTCACTGCTGATGAACTTTGTAAGACGACCTTTGGTGAAACTTATCCATCTGGCCTGCGCTGGTGTGGTGCTGTTGCCGTACGCGCTGGCAGCCGGGACGGTTCCAGCTGATGGGGCCAACGCAACCAGCGAAGCTGAGATTGAACGGGTGCAGGTGACAGGGCAGGTACTGAATAGTCCCGGCCAGTTGGTGATGGATCCCAAAGCTCCGCGTCAACCTTTGCCAGCGCATGATGGTGCCGATTATCTGAAAACTGTGCCGGGTTTTGCGGTGACGCGCAAAGGTGGTGCGGATGGTGATGCGCTGTTCCGGGGTATGGGGGGGTCCAGACTTGGCATTTTAGTTGATGGTGAGAATATTCTCGGTGGCTGTAATTTCCGGATGGATGCCCCGACAGCTTATATCTATCCCGAACTGCATGATTCAATGACGGTGATTAAAGGCCCACAATCGGTAGCGCATGGCGCGGGTCATTCGGCAGCGGTGATTTTGTTTGAGCGAAATACCGATGCTTTTGAACAACCTGCCTTTAAAACCCACGCCAGTGCAACTATGGCCAGCTTTGGCCGGCATGATGAACTGCTTGATCTGCAACTGGGCCAGCCACAGGGCTATCTGCTGCTCAACGGCAGCCGTTCTTCCTCTGATGATTATCAAGATGGGGATGGCAATGCGGTGCACTCGCAGTATCTGCGCTATAGCGGTAATTTAGTGCTGGGCTGGACGCCTGATCGTAACAGCAAAGCTGAGCTGGCGCTGACGCGCAGTGATGGCGAAGCGGCTTATGCCGACCGCGGTATGGATGGCACGCGTTTCTTGCGTGACAGTTACAATCTAAGGTTGGAAAAAACCGCTATCACGCCTTGGCTGGATGAGCTGAAATTAAGTTTATTTGATAACGAAGTTGACCATCTGATGGATGACCAGCAACTGCGTAAACCTGGCATGATGGGTTATGCCAATTTAATGCGGCAAACCAGCGGTGGCAGACTGGCGGCTGAAGTGTTGCCAGCCCTGGCCCATCAACTGACCCTTGGCTTGGATCAACAGTCCAGCAGTCATCACTCGCGTTCAGCGCCTGCATCCGGCAGCTACAGCAATTGGCTGGATGATGCGCAAGTGAAGCAGCTCGGTTTTTTTGCCGAATGGCGTTATCAGTTGGATGATAAAAACCGCATGGTCAGTGGTTACCGGCTGGATCAATGGCAGGCTGACGACCAGCGGCTGCGGATTGGTTCCGGCATGATGGGCTCTAAACCAAATCCAACCGCCGGGCAGCAGCGTGACGATGATTTACACAGCGCCTTTGCCCGTTTTGAACAAAAGTTGGCCAGTCAGCCTGCCAGTTGGTACGCCGGAGTCGGCCGCACCAGCAGATTCCCGGATTATTGGGAGCTGATTGCCAAAGAAGGTGTAAAGAGCAGCAGTGCCTTTGCGGAATTAGCCAGTGAAGTGACCACCCAACTGGATACCGGTTATTTATTGAAGCAGCAGTACACCCAATGGTCGCTGTCCGCTTTTTACAATCAGGTGGCTGATTACATTCTGGTTGATTACAGCAATATGATGAAAATGAATGGTTTTGTCCGCAACATCGATGCCAGCAGCTATGGGGCAGAAGTTGGGGTGCAACATCAGTTGAATGCCTTCTGGCACACCGAAGCCACCCTGGCTTATGTGCGCGGTGACAATGATAGCGATGACAAACCTTTACCGCAACTGGCGCCGCTGGAGGTCAAGTTGGGGCTGAGTTATGCCCGGGATAACTGGTCAGTCGGTACTTTAATGCGGGTGATTGACCAGCAGTCCAGATTTGATCTGAATAAGGGCAATATTATTGGCAAAGATTTAGGCCCAACGCCGGGTGTGGCTATTTTTGCGCTTAATGCCAGTTGGCGGCCGCTGCCGGCGCTGCTGGTCACAGCCGGGGTCGACAATCTGTTTGATCGCAATTATGCCGAGTTTGTCAGTCGTGCCGCCGGTAATGGCATGGGCGGCGCAATTCCTGGTTATCAGCAAAGTCTGCGCGTCAATGAGCCTGGCCGTACTGGCTGGTTAAAACTGCAGTGGAATTGGGCTGGTGCGCTGTGAGAGCGCCATGCAAGCGGATGGGGCGGCTAAAAACACTGCTGGTGTTAAATTGTTGGCTGGTCTGGTCGTGCCAGGCAGCGACACCATCACTGGCTAAGGCACCATCACAGGCAGTGACTGAAAGTCCGGCCGCAGTTGCTGAAGTTGAGCTGGCGCAAATCCAGCAGCTTATGGCCCATACCTGGCACAGTGAACAACAGCCATTGCGGTTTGGCCCAGCGGTGCTGCAGGGGGACATGGCTGTGGCTGACTGGTGGTGGCAGGGCAAAGGGGGCCGCGCTGTGCTGAAAAAAATCGCTGGTCAGTGGAAAATTGTGTTTTGTGGCGGGGCCGGTGTGAAACAGTCTGCGTTGTTCACTGGCCTGGGCTTGACTAGTGCAGAGGCGACTTTGTTATTACAGCAGCTGCAGCAGGCTGAGGCTAAGCTCAATGCGGCTGAGCTGCAATTGCTCGATAGCTTTGGTGCAACAGTGCGGTTGGATGGGCATCATGCAGCCCACCCACATTAACTTTGGCTTTCTGCAGCTCATGGCACCGCACAGCGCTCAATTATCATCTACTATTTGGCATTCCTTTCTGATGTGATGTTTGTTGCTGGCTAGTCCGGCAACCAAACGAAAGCGGAGCAAGCATGCAAGGTTTCAAAGTGGTCTGGGTACTGTGGTGCTGGTATTGGCCTTGTGCGGTTGTGGCTCAGACGGCAGCCACAGCGCCGCAAATCGTCACTATCGTGGTTGACGATGATTATCCGCCTTATTCTTATCTGGAAAACCGGCAGCTAAAAGGGGTGTATATTGAATTATTACAACAAGCCGCAGCGCTGCTGGCCCCTGAATATCAGCTTAAGTTACAGCCAGAACCCTGGCGCCGGGCGCTGGCGGGTATAGAACAGGGGCAGGTGTTTGCGATTATGCCGCCTTATCAAAACCCGTTAGAACGACCTTATATTCAGCCGTATTCAGTGCCTTTATTTACCGAAGAAGTGGTGGCATTTTGTGCTGAGCATATTGATTTTGATGCGTTATTGCAGCATAAGCAGCGGTTGACACGTCAGCCGCTGCAACTGGGGATGAATGCCGGTTATCTGATCTTAAACCCGCAACTGCAACAGGCAACGCAGCAGGGCTTGATTCAAATCTGGGAAAACAAAAGTACCGACATTAATATATTAAAACTGCTACGCGGCCGGTTGGATTGTTATCTGAATGACCGCCAGTCGACATTATGGGGCTTACAACAACTGCGGCTGCGTCAGCCCCAGTTGCCATTTCGCCCGCTGCGTGAAGCCATGCTGGTGATGCGCCGTACCGCCCATATTGGTTATAGCGCAGATCCAACAGGAAAATTCGCCTATAAACAGCATTTTATTGCCAAAATGGACCAGGCGTTATTGCAGGTGTTGCAGCAACAACCAATCCGTTTGCCCGTGGTTGATGGTTCAGGCTTGCAGCAACCAATACCAGAGCGGCAAGCTGATAAAACTCAATAACAGGCCAAAACCAATCAGATTGCTGACCAGTCGTGGTGCTAACCCGGCCATAATGGCAATAGCACCAGCTGAAATCATTGGTGGCATCGCGGCTTCAAACACCGACACTGTGACAGCTTTGCCCTCAAGTCCTAACAGCAGACAAGCGCTGTAAGCCACCACCGGCATCAACAGTAGTTTGATCATGAGCCCGCTGATCAGCGGCGATAATCGTTCTTCACCCAGACTGAATCTTAAGGTAAAGCCCACCGCCACCATAATCAGTGGCACTAAGGTTTGCGCCAGATTATCAATCAGCAACTGCAGCAAGGGCGGGTAACTGACATTTTTCAGCGCCAGCGCCAGTATCAATGCCAAAAAAGGTGGAAAGGTCAGAATTTTCAGACTGACCGATTTGAAGGTCGCTTTTTCTGCGGTCGGGCTAAAGGCGGCCGCCAAAATGGTGGAGTAGGTGGCCAGTGCGACAAAAGAGCCGGCCTGATCATAAATCAGCGCATAGGGTAAATGATCGCCGCCAAAAAAGGCTTCAATCATCGGAAAGCCTAAAAATGAGGTATTGCCAAGCGGTAATACAATCAGCATCGCCGCCGTCACTTCGCGGCTCCAACTGAACACTTTGCTCAGCAGCAGCACCACGGCTACCACCATCAACAACAAAGCCCAGGGCATGATGGCCGGGATCAATAAAGCGCTGGAGAAGGTCAGCGCCGGAATTTTTTGCAAAATCAGCGCTGGCAGCGCGATATAAAGCACAAAAGCATTCAGCACGGCCGGTGTGTCGGGGCTGAATTTGGGGATGCGGCGTGCCAACATGCCAAGGATTAGGTAACACAAAATCAGGATAAAGTTTTCCACCACAGACTCCGTTACAGGCAGCTGCCGGTCGGCTACTGCGCATTTGCAGGCGCATGATAACGCTTCGTCACTGTGGCGGCTATGCGACTTCTGTTGAAGCTGAGGTTTTGTCAGTTAAAGCGACAGCAGATGCCGAAGATTGGATGTCAGTGCGCAGAAAGTCGGGCTGCCAGCGCTGTTGCAGCATTAACTCTTTTTGTGATTTGCTCAGTTGTTTTAACTGATATTCCCACTGGCTTGCCACAGCGCGGTTTGGCGCCTGGACCTGCCATACCAGTTGCAATGGGCCTTTGCCGCGCAGAGCTTTGGCGCCGCCGGCTAATTCACCCTGATGCTGGCGCAGGCGTCTTTTCGGATCTGTGCTGATGCCGGTGTATAACAGCCCTTTGGCGGTGCGGATCAGATAGACAAACCAACAGGCTGCGGCAGCAGAGGTGGGTTGGGTCGGGGCTGGCGGACTGGCCGCTGCGGCTGGCTTCAAGGTCAAATATCCTGGCTGGGTTGAGTCTGCTATACTATCGCCTTTTCAGTCGCCGCAGGTTGCTGCAGTCGTCTTACAAGGAAATCTATGCAATTTGCAGATTTGGCGTTAAACGCACTTATCTTAAAGGCAATCGCCGAACAGGGCTACCAGAGTCCAACTCCAATTCAGCAAAAAACCATTCCGGTGATTTTACAAGGCAAGGATCTGCTCGGTGGCGCGCAGACCGGGACTGGTAAAACTGCAGCTTTTACCTTGCCTATTTTGCAAAAACTGACGGCTGAGCCAAAACTATTGCAAGCCAAACAAGTGCGTTGCCTGGTGCTGACGCCGACCCGTGAATTAGCGCAGCAAGTGGCCGACAACATTGCCGCTTACGCCCGGCATTTACCGCTAAAAACCGCGGTATTTTATGGTGGCGTTTCGATGAATCCGCAGCTTTCGGCCGCTGAAGCCGGCTTGGATATTCTGATCGCCACTCCAGGCCGGTTACTGGACCATATGCATCAGGGCACCATCAGTTTGTATCAGTTAGAAGTGCTGGTACTGGATGAAGCCGACCGGATGTTGGATATGGGTTTTATCCATGATATTCAGCGTATTATGGCGAAGCTGCCACCGAAGCGGCAAACCTTGTTGTTCTCGGCGACTTTCTCTAAAGACATTAAAGAGCTGGCGGATCATTTATTAGATAATCCTGAGCTGATTGAAGTTGCGACTGCAAACTCAGCCTCCGCTCAGGTGCAACAACTGGCGTTTCGGGTAGATTCACAGCGCAAACGTGAATTGTTGTCGCATGTGATAGGGGCCCGCAACTGGCAACAAGTGCTGATTTTTAGCCGGACTAAACATGGCGCTGATCGGTTAAGTAAACAACTGGCGCTGGATGGCATTGAAGCGGCCGCTATCCACGGTGATAAGAGTCAGGGCCATCGCACTAAGGTGCTGCAGGATTTTAAGAACGGCCAACTGCGGGTGTTGGTAGCCACTGATATCGCGGCGCGCGGGCTGGATATCGAAGATTTGCCTATAGTGGTGAACTACGATTTACCGCATGTGGCGGAAGATTATGTGCACCGCATTGGCCGTACCGGCCGGGCCGGCCGTTTTGGTCTGGCGGTAACGCTGGTGACGCCGGATGATTTAGCCATGTTGCGGCAGATTGAAACCCTGATCCGTCAGGTGATTGAACAACAAGTGTTACCGGGTTATGAGCATAATCCGAAGTTTAATCATTCCAGCAAAGCCAAAGAGGCTGAGGCGGATGCCGAAGTGAAAATGAAAAAGTCACTGACGAATAACCGGAAGTTGTCGATTGAAAAAGCCAAATTGCGGGCTATTGCGCTGGGGAAAAAGCGCGCGCAGTAAGCTTTGGACTGTGCGGCTTGGTCACACCGGTTTAACCGTCGACAGGTTCAGCCGGTGTTGCCAGCGTCAGTTGGTAAAACGCTAAATCCAGCCACCGGCCGAATTTAAAACCAGCCTGGCTGATAGTGCCGCTGTGAACAAAACCATGCTTCTGATGCAAGGCAATGCTGCTGCTATTGCTGGCATCAATACCGCCGATCAATAGATGATACCCCTGCTCGCCGGCACTTTGGATGAGCTGTTGAAGCATCAGGCTGCCATAGCCTTTGCCTTGTTGCTCAGGGTGCACATAGACCGAATGTTCCACTGAATACTTAAAGGCGGGAAAAGCCCGGAACGTACCATAACTACCAAAGGCCAGTAACTGGCCTTGTTCATCCTTTAAACCCCAGACCGGGAAATTGCCGGCAGTTTTGTTGGCAAACCATTGTTGCATGGTCGCCATCGTTCTGGGTTGGTACTCGTACAGGGCGGTGGTATGCAAAATGGCGTGGTTAAATATTGCCAGAATCGCTTCAGCGTCCGTGTCAAACTGGCAAAGGCTAAACTGCATACCCGGGATCCTTATCGTAAACATGGCACCCAACCAGACTGGCTGAGGCAAAAAAACCAGTTATACCCTGAATTAAGCCCGGTATAAAGTCTTGATCAGATGAAAACCAAACTGAGTTTTCACCGGGCCATGAATTTCCAGTAAGGCTTTTTTAAACACAACATCATCAAAAGGTTTCACCATTTGACCAGCGCGGAATTCGCCTAAATCCCCCCCTTTTTTGCCAGAAGGACATAACGAATGTTTTTTCGCCAGCTCCTGAAAGTTAGCGCCTTTGGCTAATTGTTGTTTTAGCTGTTCAGCTTCTTGCTGGGTTTTCACCAGAATGTGACAGGCACAGGCTTTAGCCATAAGGGATCCTCTGTTATCAGGTGCGCCACGGCGACGCGGCCGCATAGTTTAATAGAAAATGCCGGCTGAAAACAGCAGCTGTTTAGACCAGTGGCGGGGATCTGCTGTGGCTGTTGTTCCTGATTAACCATAGAACAAAACTGAAGCTTTTGTTTTACATCGTAAAAATCTAATGTAGTTGGTCATGGCCAAGCGGTATTTTAGTTGTTGGCAGCAAAAAAAATCAGTGGTCTGCCGTGGTCGACTGGCGAGTGCAGGGAGGACAACCCAGTTAACTGACAATCTTCAGCCCTGGAGCAGGGTGTCATTAGCCGCTGCGAAACGCGTTTAAACCCTGCCATCTTGTGTTCAGTTCAGATGAAAATTGGTAGGTGTGACTCGCCACAAAGCGGCAGTCCAACAATGAACGGCCATACTGCGAGCACGGACGACCTGGCGGCCTCAGCAGATGTGAACAGATTTTAAGATAGCTGCGGTTATGGTGATAAGGCCTTAAGTTGCAGGCAAAAATAATGCCGGCGATGCCGGCATTATGTGGGGGTGTTATGTCGCCGTCGCTGGCGGACTTAACGATTAAACCGCAGGTTGTTGCTGGGTAATGCAGTGCACATTCCCGCCACCGAGCAGAATTTCCCGGCCTGGTACCGTCACTACCTGGTGATCCGGGAACACCTTACTCAGAATGTCCACGGCGACCGCATCCATCGGATCGTCAAAGGTTGGTAAAATCAGGCCACCATTACATAAATAAAAATTGATGTAAGAACCAGCCAGCCGCGCCTGCGCTTCCCGCGGCGTGGCGGCACCGGTTAAATCGACGGTGGCGTACTCTTGCGCATCGGCCAGCAAAGGGCCCGGCACTGGCAGTTTATGGATAATAAACTTGCGGCCTTTGGCATCCGTGCTGTTTTCCAGCACCTCCAGCGCCGCTTTTGAGCGGGCATATTGCGGATCTGACTCGTCATCCGTCCAGGCCAGTAATACTTCACCCGGCCGAATAAAACAGCACATGTTATCGACATGACCATCGGTCTCGTCGTTAAAAATACCATCCTCTAGCCAAATGACTTTATCAATAGCCAGATAATCCGCTAATTGTTGTTCGATCTGGGCTTTGCTCAGATGCGGATTGCGGTTTGGATTCAGTAAACACTCAGCTGTGGTCAGCAAAGTGCCTTCGCCGTCGGTATGGATAGCGCCGCCTTCCAGCACAAAGCCCTCAGTGCGGTAACGCGCCAGACCTTCGGTGTTCAGCACTTTTTGTGCCACTTGATCGTCCAGATCCCAAGGGAAATACAGACCGCCCTGTAAGCCGCCCCAGGCATTAAAAGTCCAATCAACGCCACGTACTTCCTTGCCATTGGTGACAAAAGTCGGGCCTGTATCGCGACACCAGGCGTCGTTATTGGAGACTTCAATCACCCGTACCGGGAATTGAGTCGCTTGCAAGGCCAGTTGCGCCTGCGCATTGGCAAACTGGCGGCCTGACGCCATCACTGTGACAGGTTCAAACCGGGCAATAGCCCAAATTACCGCGCAAAATGCCTGTTGTGCCGGTTTAGCACCCAGACGCCAGTTGTCGCTGCGCTCTGGCCATACCAGCCAGGTTTGTTGATGACGAGCCCATTCGGCTGGCATATAAAAACCATCTTGCCGTGGAGTGCTCTGTAAGGTCCGATCAGAAATATATCCGCTCACGTCAGTTTCCTGCATCTTGGAAGGCGCGCCTTCCGGTTGAAAAGACATCAGGCCAGAAAACTCCGGCCTGACTGAGACTCATAAATGGCGTTGCCTTGACCGTTATTCGGCGCTGTTGCGCGGGATGGTTTTGCCATCTTTGGTCAGCAGGGTGTCGAATAAATCGACCCGGCGGTCACGGTACACGCCCCAGCTGCGACGGATATGCGCCAGCGCGTTCAGATCAAAAGTGTGCACCAATACGGCTTCGCTGACTTCATCAGCTTCAGCGACTTTGGCGCCAAACTGGTCGGCAATAAAGGAGCTGCCATAGAAGGTAATAGAAAAATCACCTTCAGTTTCAGTGCCGATGCGGTTGGACGCAATCAAAGGCACTAAGTTGGCGGCAGCATGGCCTTGTTGGGTACGCTGCCAGTGATCGCGGGAAGAAATGGTCGGATCATGCGGCTCGCTGCCAATCGCGGTTGGGTAGAACAGCAGTTCTGCGCCCATCAATGCCATGCTGCGGGCACATTCCGGGTACCATTGGTCCCAGCAAATACCGATGCCGATTTTGGCATAGGCGGTATCCCACACTTTGAAGCCGGTATCACCCGGGGTGAAGTAGTATTTTTCGCTGTAACCCGGACCGTCCGGAATATGGCTTTTGCGATAAGTGCCAAGGTAAGCACCGTCGGCATCAACCACGGCCACACTGTTGTAGAAGCAATTGCCCGAGCGCTCATAAAAGCTGATCGGCAGCACCACCTTCAGCTCTTTCGCCAGTTTTTGGAAGTGCAAAAAGGCAGCATTTTCTTCCAGCGGTACGGCAAAGCTAAGGTATTCAGGTTTTTGCTTCTGGCAGAAGTAGTTACGTTCAAACAACTCTTGTAACAGGATAATTTGTGCACCCTGGCTGGCAGCTGCCCGCACCAGTTTTTCGCCACGGGCGATATTTTCTTCAACATTCCAGCCACCGATCATCTGGGTAGCGGCCACTGTGACGTTACGTGTGACGTTTGACATGCAACATTCTCCAAAGCAAGAGGGAAAAAGGAAACTCTACTTTAGCCATAAAGCAGCGCCACGGCAAAATTAAATCCGGCTGACGGCTGTGGCTAACGTTGATTCGGGCGCGCAAAATGCCGGATTTTTCACCGGGCGTCAACGCTTTTTTAGCTGGCTTTGGCCAGAGCCAGCTGATTGAATCAGCAGGGAATTGATATGTGAAATAACTGAATAAAGATGGCCGTTTTATGCGTTTCCCGACAGCAAGCGCGCCTGCTGCCGGTGTTCACACTGTTGGCCTTGGTTAGCCCCTGGCTAGTTTGGCCGCTAACAGCAATAACTCAGGTTGCAGCCTGGTTTTATAGTTGATATGGACAAAGCTAAACTGCACTTCACCGGCAGTATTCAGCAGATAGACCGCTGGCACCGGTAATACGGCTTTGCCACTGTCGTCATAGGTCAGGCTGATGCCATAACTGTCTTTATAAGTGGCGGTGGTTTTGGCATCCAGATAATAAGCCAGACCAAAAGCTTTGGCGGCAGCTAGCGGTTGATCTGACAGCAACTGATAACTGAGCGCCACATCTTTAGTATTTTGCTGGCTTTTGCTGACAGCGGCTGGCGCTTGTGGGCTAATGG
>Ga0209599_10001156_pt1 | contig 13334 bp, 7 predicted proteins | sample Shrwel_input2_FT_FD_187534 | JGI IMG/M metagenome (GOLD analysis project Ga0209599, IMG submission 187534) | Subsurface microbial communities from deep shales in Ohio, USA - Utica-3 well 1 S input2 FT (SPAdes) (version 2) ... | reverse complement strand
TTACACGGTAAGTGTATGATTACCCCTGAAGCACAAGAGGAAATCAAAGCATTACAGGCACAACATCCAGACAAATCAGTAATGTTAATCGCTGAAAAAGGTACGATGGGTGTAGGTTCATCGCGTATGTCAGGGGTAAACAACGTAGCATTGTGGACAGGGAAACAAGCAAGTCCTTATGTGCCTTTCGTAAACATCGCTCCAATTGTGGGTGGTACAAACGGAATTTCTCCAATTTTCTTAACGACAGTGGACGTAACGGGTGGTATCGGAATCGACCTTAAAAACTGGGTAAAGAAAACAGATGCTAACGGAGAAGTAGTTCGCGATGAAAACGGGGAACCGGTTTTAGAGCAAAAATACTCTGTAGCAACAGGTACTGTTTTAACAATCAATACAAAATCAAAAAAATTATACAATGGTGATCAAGAGTTAATCGATATCTCAAGATCATTCACGCCTCAAAAAATGGAATTTATCAAAGCAGGTGGTTCTTACGCTATCGTTTTTGGTAAAAAATTACAAACATTTGCTGCTAAAACATTAGGAATCGATGCGCCTTTAGTATATGCTCCTTCAAAAGAGATTCACAACGAAGGGCAAGGATTGACTGCTGTTGAGAAAATCTTCAACAGAAATGCAGTTGGTACAATTTCTAAAAAAGTATTACATGCAGGTTCTGACGTTCGTGTAACGGTAAACATTGTAGGTTCTCAGGATACTACAGGTTTGATGACGGCTCAGGAGTTAGAATCAATGGCAGCGACTACAATTTCTCCAATTGTGGACGGTGCCTACCAATCAGGATGTCACACGGCTTCGGTTTGGGATAAAAAAGCACAAACTAACATTCCGAAGTTGATGAAATTCATGAACGATTTCGGATTGATTACTGCTCGTGACCCTAAAGGTGTGTATCACTCAATGACTGACGTTATCCACAAAGTATTAAACGATATTACTGTTGATGATAGAGCGATCATTATTGGTGGTGATTCACATACACGTATGTCAAAAGGGGTAGCGTTTGGTGCCGACTCAGGTACGGTAGCGTTAGCTTTGGCGACTGGTGAAGCTTCAATGCCAATTCCAGAATCGGTAAAAGTAACTTTCAAAGGTGAAATGAAATCGTATATGGATTTCCGTGATGTAGTTCATGCTACGCAAGCACAAATGTTACACCAATTTGGTGGTGAAAACGTATTCCAAGGAAGAATCATCGAAGTTCACATTGGTACATTAACTGCGGATCAAGCGTTTACTTTTACGGATTGGACGGCTGAAATGAAAGCAAAAGCGTCTATCTGTATTTCAGAAGATGAAACTTTAATCGAATCATTGGAAATTGCAAAAGGCAGAATCCAAATCATGATCGATAAAGGTATGGATAACGCAAAACAAGTGTTACAAGGATTAATCGATAAAGCGAACAAACGTATTGCTGAAATCAGATCAGGCGAAGAGCCTGCGTTACGTCCGGATGCAAATGCAAAATACTATGCTGAAGTTGTAGTGGATCTAGATGTTATTGCTGAACCAATGATTGCCGATCCAGACGTAAACAATGCTGATGTTTCAAAACGTTATACACACGATACGATTCGTCCATTGTCTTTCTACGGTGGTACTAAAACGGTTGATTTAGGTTTCATCGGTTCGTGTATGGTACACAAAGGCGATATGAAAATCTTAGCGCAAATGTTGAAAAACATTGAGGCACAACACGGTAAAGTGGAGTTTAAAGCGCCGTTAGTGGTAGCTCCTCCAACATATAACATCGTTGACGAGTTGAAAGCAGAAGGCGACTGGGAAGTATTACAAAAATATTCTGGTTTCGAATTCGACGATAACGCACCAAAAGCAGCAGCACGTACGGAGTACGAAAACATGTTGTACTTAGAGCGTCCAGGTTGTAACTTGTGTATGGGTAACCAGGAAAAAGCGGCTAAAGGAGATACGGTTATGGCAACTTCAACACGTTTATTCCAAGGACGTGTGGTGGAAGACTCTGCTGAGAAAAAAGGAGAATCATTATTATCTTCTACACCGGTAGTAGTATTATCAACCATCTTGGGTAGAACACCTAATATCGAAGAATACACTGCAGCAGTAGAAGGAATCAACTTAACGAAGTTTGCACCTTCACACAAGCTGTTAGTGAAATAATATATTATTAGATAAGTATAAAAAACCCGAGTGAAAGCTCGGGTTTTTTTGTTGGAATTTATTGTAGGATTTTGGTTATATTTATGGGGATTAATTGCTGATATTTACATTTTGTGTGGGAATTGGCTAAAAAAATAAAAAATGAAAGGATATTCTATCATTGATAATCAAACAATAGAACCTCATATAAAATTTCTCCGAATCAATCCAACAGATATAAAGTTGACTTTAAAAAATGTTCTTGATTCATTGATGAGTATGAGTTGGTTGTATAATTTTGATAAAGAATATTTGGTAGATGGTTATAAAGAAAGGTGTGAACAGAGTATAAATCATATCTCAAAAAATATTTTAAAACAAAATGATTCAGCTGTTACTAGTAGTTCTGGAGAATACGTTGTTTCGGAATTAGCACGTACTTCAGTTGTTGATACTTACTCTTACCTCGATGTTCCAATTGCTGATTTAATTAAAAAGCAAGTTGTTGGTAATCCTGGATTTGATTTTTATACATTGAATTCAAAAAAAAACATTCTATTTGGAGAAGCAAAATATATTTCAAGGCAAAGCGGTCATTTGAAAGCATTAGAACAATCGTATAAATTTTATCTGCAAAAGCAACATATAACTGAGATTCCTGATATACAAAATTTTTTTTGTGAAGAATCCTTAACCAATTGTAATAAAGGTGAAATTGGATTTATGGTTGCATTTTCAGCTAAAAAAACAGAAACCAAAGATTTTATAGAAATTATAAAGAAAAACAAAGACTACCAGGAACTTAGAAAATTTAAAGAAGTAATATTAATTGCAGTTAATATATGAAAAATGTAATCTCTCAAATCATCAATAATGAGAATGTGCCAGAGATATTTTCATATGCGATAAACAATATTTATAGACATGGACCGATAGATATTTCCGATTTAGAAATATTAACATATATCAGTATTTACAATAAAGAATATTTTGATAAAAATATTGATAAAGTATTAAACTTTATGGGTATTTTCTACAAGCAAAATTTTCAATCAACAACATTAGAAGAGGTTATATTTGGCCAATATAGAAAACACATTAGGGATAACTTTAATCAACATTATACTCCAGTTCAGTCTCAAATTTTATATAAAATTGAAAATAGTAAATGTTATAGTTTTTCAGCACCTACTAGCACCGGTAAGTCATATGTGTTTTTGAAAAAAATTAAAGAGTCTCAAAACGATGTTGTTATCGTTGTTCCTTCACGAGCTTTAATAAATGAATATCTTTTGAAATTAGAAAATTCTATCGAAGATAAGTCTATAAATATTTTACCATTTATAGACAAAATCAATACAAAAAAATCTAAAAGAAATGTTTTTATAGTTACGCCGGAAAGATGTAGGGAACTTTTTAAATTAAAAGAACAATTCCAAATTAATCTTTTTTTATTTGATGAAGCACAATTGTCTAATGAAGAATCAACAAGAGGAATATTGTTTGATGGAATTGTAAGGCGATGTTATAAGAACTATCCTGATGCAACATTTGTTTTTGCTCATCCATTTGTTAAAAATCCAGATGCTCAACTAATAAAAAATCATTTTGTTTTTGATGAAAAAAACTACAAACAATTCAATCAAAAAAATGTTGGACAAATCTTTTTTTTACATAATAAATCAGATTCCAATTTTTATCATTTTGGAATTGACAAGAGTTTGATGGGAAATAAAAAAGTCAATTCAAACTTCGATCCAATTAAAAAGATTTTGAATAATAATGGGTCTGTACTTTTTTATGTGTCAAAAGCTTCTATCAAAAACAATAAAGTTTTTGATGATTTTCAAGAATACATAAATCTCTGCTCAGATTATCAAGCTGAAGAAATTGATGAATATTTAAATGAGTTGATTGAATATACAGGAGGGACAACAGATAAGAATAGAGATTATTATTCTAAATTAATTAGTTATCTTAAAAAAGGAATAGTTATTCATCATGGCTCCCTTCCTTTAAAAATTAGAAGTATTCTTGAAAAATATACAAATAGAGGTTTTTGTAAAATATGTTTTGCAACATCCACTTTAGAGCAAGGTGTAAATATGCCATTTGATCTTGTCTATTTGAATAGACTTGATGGTTCAAAACCGTTATCTGTAAAAAATTTAATTGGAAGGGCAGGCCGTTCAACAGAGAATTACAAATTCGATTTTGGATTTGTTATAGTCAAAAATATGACAGATTTTCGAAAAATTATGGAACAAGATGAAGTTTTAGCAACTACATCATTATTAGAAATTAATGAAGGAGATAAAGATGAGGAATATAATGATTTTAAAGAAGCAATTTTAAATGACACATTTGATGATGATTTAAATTTGACAGAAAATCAAGTTAAGAAGTTAAGTAGTGAAGAAGTTTTTGTAATCATAAAAAAACTATTAGATATAATATTTGAAAATGATAAAATAATTTCTTTGGAGACTTTAAATGAAGATGAAGATGAAAAATTAGATTTATATGAAAGTTTTGAAAAAATTTATTCAAATTATCTTGGAAGAGAATTATCACACGGAGAACAAAATGTTTTCAATACAGCAATAAAAATTATTCTTTGGAAAGTTCATGGTAAAACATTTAAAAATATTTGTTGGTATAGATATAGTTATGCAAGCCTTTCAAATTATAGGAGAGCAAATAAAAATCGTCCAAATTTATTAAATAATCTTCCTGCTAAATTTTTTACGGAATATTCTGAAATACCAAATAAAAACTTGAATCCGTATAATGCTTTAAGTGGTGTGCTAGCTAAAAATGTAGATTATGATTTCATTATAAGTGATACCTACGATTATATAGATAAACTTATTGGGTTTAAGCTTATTGATGTGTTTTATGCTAGTTTAATAAAATACCATGAAAACAGTGATGATTATAGAGCTATTAAGCTTTCAAAGTATATAAAATATGGTACTGACAACGAAAGACATATTTTAATGCTTAGATATGGTTTGACATTTGAGGATATTGAAGTTTTAGATGAGCATATTTTCTTTATATCAGAAGAAGAAATAATAGTGAAAAAATCAATCTTTGGATTGGCAGAAAATAAGAGGAATGCTATCAAACGTTATATTTGAAGTTATTGATAAGTATTGAAATGGTTATATGGTTTAAGTGAATTAAATTAAATCAATCTCTGCAAATTATATAGATAGTTTCACTACAAAATCCCCCTCGCCCCCGTGCGAATCCTTTAGTGTCGTTAATTAAAATTGTAAATCATTGTAATGGTCCAAGAATCAAAACTTGGGCTTTTTTTTAATTCCAATGTAATTTTTTGTAACTTGTAGGGTTATAAACAACTAGCAAAAAATAAAAACTTAGAATTATGGCTTTTGATATTGAAATGATTGAAAAAGTGTACGCCACTATGGCTTCTCGTGTGGATAAAGCACGTGAACTGGTAGGGCGTCCACTCACGCTTTCTGAAAAGATTTTATATTCTCACCTTTGGGAAGGAACGCCTTCTCAAGCTTTCACAAGAGGTAAAGATTACGTCGATTTTGCTCCGGATCGTGTAGCATGTCAAGATGCTACGGCGCAAATGGCATTGCTGCAATTCATGCATGCGGGTAAAAAGACCGTGGCAGTGCCTACCACAGTGCATTGCGACCACTTAATTCAAGCGAAAAACGGTGCGGCCGAGGATTTGGCGTTTGCCAACAAACAATCCAAAGAAGTGTTCGATTTCTTGTCCTCAGTGTCTAATAAATATGGCATTGGCTTCTGGAAACCAGGCTCAGGAATTATCCACCAAATTGTATTGGAAAATTATGCTTTCCCTGGTGGTATGATGATTGGTACCGATTCGCACACGGTAAACGCCGGCGGATTGGGTATGCTGGCCATTGGTGTGGGTGGTGCCGATGCGGTAGATGTCATGTCAGGCATGTCTTGGGAGTTGAAATTTCCTAAACTAATCGGTGTGAAGTTAACCGGTAAATTAAACGGCTGGACTGCACCTAAAGATGTGATTTTAAAAGTAGCCGATATTCTTACTGTAAAAGGAGGAACAGGAGCCATTGTCGAATATTTCGGTGAAGGTGCCGAGTCGATGTCGTGTACCGGAAAGGGAACCATTTGTAATATGGGTGCCGAAATTGGAGCAACAACGTCAACTTTCGGTTACGACGATTCCATGAGAAGATATTTAGCAGCAACCGGTCGTCAGGATGTGGTTAATGCAGCTGATAAGGTGGCTTCGTATTTAACCGCCGATGCTGAGGTATATGCCAATCCGGCACAGTATTTCGATCAATTAATTGAAATCAACTTATCCGAATTGGAACCCCATATCAACGGACCATTCACACCCGACCGCGGAACGCCGGTTTCTAAAATGAAAGCGGAAGCAGAAGCCAACGGTTGGCCCATAAAAGTCGAATGGGGATTAATCGGTTCGTGTACCAACTCTTCGTACGAAGATATGTCGAGAGCAGCTTCTATCGTGGAGCAAGCCGTAGCACATGGTATCACGCCAAAAGCAGAATTCGGTATCAATCCGGGTTCGGAGCAAATCCGTTATACCATCGAAAGAGACGGTATTATTGCGACCTTCGAAAAAATGGGAACCAAAGTGTTTACCAATGCCTGCGGACCGTGTATCGGGCAGTGGGATAGAGCAGGAGCAGACAAGCAAGAAAAAAATACGATTATTCACTCTTTTAACCGTAATTTCTCGAAAAGAGCCGACGGAAATCCGAATACTCATGCATTTGTTACCTCACCAGAAATGGTGGCTGCCATTGCAATTTCGGGAAGATTGGATTTTAACCCATTAACAGATACATTATTGAGTGATAGCGGTCAGGAAGTAAAATTGAATCCACCTAAAGGAGATGAATTGCCAACGAAAGGATTTGAAGTGGAAGATGCAGGTTTCCAGGCTCCGGCAGAAGATGGTTCTTCTGTTCAGGTAGCCGTTTCTCCAACATCGGATCGTTTGCAGTTATTAGCGCCATTCGCACCTTGGGATGGTAAAAATATTACCGGAGCGAAGTTGTTAATCAAAGCGTTTGGAAAATGTACCACCGATCATATTTCTATGGCAGGACCTTGGTTGCGTTTCCGCGGACACTTGGATAATATTTCCAATAATATGTTGATTGGTGCTGAAAATGCTTTCAATGGAAAAGCGAATTCGGTTAAAAATCAATTGACCGGCGAATATACAGAAGTGCCTGCAGTAGCAAGAGCTTATAAAGCCGCTGGAGTCCCTTCTATTGTGGTTGGGGATCATAACTATGGAGAGGGTTCTTCGCGTGAGCATGCAGCCATGGAGCCTCGTTTCTTGGGTGTGAAAGCAGTATTGGTAAAATCGTTTGCCCGTATTCACGAAACGAACTTGAAAAAACAAGGAATGTTGGCTTTAACTTTTGCTAACGAAGCGGATTACGATAAAATTCAAGAAAATGATACCATCAATTTCTTAGATTTAACCGAATTTGCTCCCGGAAAACCATTAACATTAGAATTCGTTCACACCGATGGTTCAAAAGATGTAATTTTAGCGAATCATACCTACAACGAAAGTCAAATTGGTTGGTTTGTAGCAGGTTCTGCCTTGAACTTGATTGCGGCCGGTAAATCATAATTGACTGTAATATAAATAGAAACTCCAAGCCTTAGCTTGGAGTTTTTTAGTTAGTAAATACAGGTGTTACTGATTTGTCCGTGTCATTATTTTCTAAGGCTGCAACACTTTTTATTTGCTTTTCAATATCTAAAAATTGTAAGATGAGCCAAGCCAATGCTATAAAAAAAGCAAAGGCAAAAAGTGATATTTGCCAACTAAAATGCCCTTTAATTGGACCAATTAATGAAGCAAATGCAATTTGACCAAGATTAGCAATGGTCATGTACAAAGTAAACTGACTTGCCGAAACTTTTTTCCAACAGCATTGCATAGCAACAGCAAAAATAGCAATACAGGTGAGTGTGTAAATTATATTTTGAATTATCATAAAACCGCATACAAAGGCTTTGTTTGACCAATATATTTTTGAAAATGTAAAAATAGAGATAAGTACGATAAAGCTGATAAAGTAAATGTTTATCATTTGTTTTTTGCCGAACTTGTCAATTAAAATTCCTCCTAAAAGCATGCCTAAAATACCGCCTATCAATTTTGCTGAAGCATAATAATTAGAGTATTCTACATTTGTCCATCCCAATTCTTTTACTGTAAAAATGGGAAGTATTGTGCCGATGTATTTAGTACTTCCTTGATTAATAAATAACAGTAAGGCTATTAACAAAGAATTGCGCAGACTAAATACCATATATAATGATTTGAAAATTAATCGCCAATTGCCTAATTGCATTTTTTTAGTTTCGGGAGAAGTTTCACCTTTAGAAAAAGGGGTTAACTTTTCACAATGTCGTTCTCTAAGAAGAAGAGGTGCTAACATGGTAAATCCAATGGTTACAGCCAAAGCAAGTAGGGCAGACGTAAAATCATAGGTGCTTAAAATCCAACTTCCCAAGGCAAGGGATACTGACATGCCAATTGTTTTTGATCCCCACATTAAGCCATTGGCTTTGGCTTGTTGCTCTGCAGGAATTACATCAATAGCCATGCCGTCGGTCGCCACATCTTGAAATGCTCCAAAGAAGGAAACCATAAATCCAGCCGCCATCAATTGGTTCAGGTTGTTTAGCGGATCAGGTACATAAGCCATGTTAATACAGCTTCCCACTAAGCCTATTTGCCCCAATAATACCCATGGCCTTTTTCGCCCCATAGGTAAATAAGTGTACCTGTCCATAAGTGGTGCTACTATAAATTTAAAACTCCAAGGCAACACGACTATTATGGCAAAACGGGCTATTTCGCTGGGTGATTTTCCATTCATTGCCATCCAAGCAGGTATTCCAAAAGTTAGCATTCCTTCAGGAATACCTTGTGCAAAATACAAGGAAACAAAATTGAAATATCTTAAAAAAGTATGTTCGGTAAGAGCTGGAAGTTCAAATTTTTTTAAAGAATTCATCATAAGCTTTTGGTTTCATTACTCCCTTGAATATTTTTAAGGGAGGAGAGAAATTAGAGCTAAACTTGTTGATGTATATAAATGTACAAAATATAGCAATACTTTGCTTGTTTGAGCTTAATGTTATTTTTTGATTACCCGGAAAAGAATGGGGTAATGTTATTTGTCGGAATTTAAAAGTTGTTAATTTGTCAATTACAGTCGGTCAAAGTTTAAAAAAATGTTAAAATCCCCAATAGCACTGGGAGTTTTTTGGTATCTTGCGAACCTGATAAATAGCGGTTGCTTTTAATTGCAAAAATAAATCCTATGTCTTTTAAACAAAATATATTATTCTTTTTTATGACACTATCCTCTGTCGTTTTTTCGCAAGAAAAGACAAAACATACGGTAGTTAAAGGGGAAACAGTTTACAGTTTAGCAAAAAAATATGAAGTTAAACCTTCAGAAATATTTGATTTAAATCCAAAAGCAAAAAAGGGATTGAAATTGGATATGGAGCTGCAAATTCCAAATAAAAATCAGCAGGGCGTAATAGCAGAACCTACTGTTCACGAAGTATTGCCCAAAGAAACTTTATACGGAATTTCAAAAACCTATAAGGTTAGTATCGATAAAATCAAAGAAGCCAATCCGTTTATAGAAACTGAAGGATTGAAAATTGGAGCAAAACTTTCTATTCCGGGGGCGTCTGAAAATACAATTGCCGAAAAATCGAAAAAAGAAATTAAAAAAGAAATTAAAAAAGAAGAAACCCAAAAGGTTGAGGTAGCTTCTAATAAAGTGGCCGAAAAAGAATTAGGTAATGATAATCAGGCAACAATTCACGAAGTTTTGCCAAAGGAAACGAAGTACGGTATTTCAAGAAAATACGGCATTTCAATTGCTGAATTGGAATCGTTAAATCCTGAAATCAAAAACGGATTGTCCATTGGTGTTAAATTGTCAGTGAAGAAAGGAACTAAGAGTGAATCTACGGTTTTAGAACAAAAAAAGGAAGTTCAAATGGCCGATATTTCTACCGAAAAAGACTCTAAGGATGAAGAAATAGTTGAGAAAAAGATTGAAGTAAAAGAAATCAAAAAGCCTAAAAGTCAATTTAAAATAATTGGAAAAATAGAGTCTGACAAAAATGAGGAAGTGGCTGAAATAAAACCACAAATTGAAGAATCAGACGAGGAAGTTGATGAAAATGTTCCGGCAGAATTGCCTATTGCCGAAGTAACTCCACTTTCTCCAGAAAATATGAGTAAAGCAGAATTTTTAATCGCAAAAGCTTCTGAAAATTTAGGAGCCAGATACCGCAGTGGAGCAACAGGCAACGGTGGATTTGATTGTTCTGGATTAATGTTTACTACTTTTAAAAATATTGAAATGACTTTGCCTCGTTCTTCTCGTGATATGGCGGCCAATGCTGGAGTTAGAATTAATAAATCGCAAGCTCAAAAAGGCGATTTGATATTTTTTGCTACTAGAGGTAGAGGCGTTAGTCACGTGGGGATGGTCACAGAGGTTTCTGATGATGAAATCAAGTTTATTCACTCTTCAACCAGTTCGGGAGTGATTGTTTCTTCTACAAAAGAAGCTTATTACGCTAAGCGATTTGTGCAAGTGAATCGGGTTTTAGAAAACTAACGAATTCCAGTCTTTTTTCTCAATGGCATACTCAAAGTTTAAGACCTCGGGCTCTCCATGGTAGGCGATACTGATTTCTCTCACTTTTGTTGCTCCTAGTTTTGCTATGGCTTTTTGAGATCGGATATTTTGAGCTCCAATAGTGAAATATACTTTCTCGAGATGTTCAAAAGCATAATCCAGCATCAATTTTTTTACTTGTCGATTGTAGGAAGTACCCCAATAGCTTCTTTTGTAAAAAGTATAGCCAATAAGTATGCTTTTGTGGTTTGCATCGAAGTCATAAAAACGAGTACTTCCAATACTATTTCCGGTGCTGTTGTCGATAATTTTAAAGGCTCCTTTTGACTGGAGTGCTCCTTCAAAAAACGTTTGAAATACCTCTTTTTGGTAGCGGTTTTTGTTAGGATGTTGTTCCCAAATTAAGGGATCGGATGCAATCGAGTACAATTCCTCAAAATCACTTTTCTGCAACGGGATTAATTGCACGAGTTCATTTTCTAGATGTGGCTGAATATTCATTTTATACTATAACTTTTAATAAGGTGCTAATTCCAGTTAGTAGAATTAGAAGTAAAACAATTTTTTTAAATTGATTTTCGGATAGTTTCAGTAATAATTTTTTACCAATATAAGTACCCACAATACTTACCACTAGCAGGATGGGGATCAAATACAAATCGTCTTGATGAATAAAGCCATTATAACCATAAACAATGCTTCGAGTAGCATCTATTCCTAAATCGATAATGGCGGAAGTGGCTATGAATATTTCTGGTGTTAAATTGTAAGCTGATAAAGTCAGTCCTCTTATGGCTCCGCCAGTTCCTAATAATCCTGCAATAAACCCCGAAAGACTGCCTCCAATAATCGAATTTGAAGTTGTAGGTTTTAGCGTTAAGTTTTGAAATAGTAAAAACAAAAGACTAATGATGATTAGAAATAAGGAAAGAAATAGTTCTAAGATTTCTGTTTTGATATACCGACTGCAAAAGGCACCAATTCCCACAAATATAACCGCTGGAATTCCAATGTTGTAGACCAATTTTTTATCGTATCCTTTTTTGAAAAAATAGATTTTGGAAATATTACTCGATAGGTGAAATAAAGCAGTTATCCCGAGTACCGAATGAAAATCGAAAAAATAACTGGCAATTGGTACAAATAGTAACGAAGAACCAAAGCCACCAACGGTTCCTATAATTTCTGCTAAAAGTGCCAGTAAAATAAAATATATCAGAAATTCCAAAAGTCGAAGTTTTACATAAAAGTAATAAAAAAACCGCTTCAATTTCTTGAGACTTATATAGAATCAAATCCAGACAGTTTTCTTCTCTATAAATATAATATTCATTTGTAATTGGAGAATTTCTTATCGTAGGTATTTTGTTGATGATTTTTTCTTCAGAACTATCTTTTATAAGATTATAAATGAGTGCAATTGGATATGAGTTTGTTGTTAATATTTGGCTAAAAATAGATTTAACTAAAAAAGCAAACATTGTTTGATAATTTGTGTGTATTGAAATAAATGTTTTCTTAGTTTTGTGAAAACAAATAAAATATGAGAAAAAATTTACCATTTTTATTATTACTTTTTAATGTAATAATTGCTACGGCACAAATTAATCCCAAAAAAATAGACAAAAACTTACGTTTTTTGATTACTCAAAAGGAAGCTATTTTAAGCGGGAAAAAGATTTCCAACTATCCGTCGCCTTTTAAGTTGGACAGTAAAGTTACTTCTAAATCAAACGGAAAAGAAAAGTATGGTTGTATTATTTATACATCAAAGCCCGAAAATCTTGTTCTAAAAGGAATTGAAGTGCAAACTATTCTTCCAAAATTTGTTACTGCTTTAGTTTCTATAGATCAAATAGCAGAAATTTCTAACATGAAAGAAGTTAGTTTTATTGAATCTCCAGAAAATGTAGAATTGAATAATGATATTGCAGTAGCTTCTACTGGTGCCTCGTTATTGCATTCGGGAGTTTTAAATAATACTGTTTATAAAGGAAAAGGTGTTATTGTGGGTATTTGTGATAGCGGTATCGATTGGAAGCATCCTGACTTTAGAGAACTTGCCGATCAAACCAAAAGTAGAATTTTAAGTATTTGGGATCAAACAATTACAGCTACAGGTGCCGAAGTTTCTCCAAATGGGTTTACTTATGGAGTAGAATATCAAAAAGCGCATATTGATGACGAATTAGATGGTTCTCCTACAAGTTTTGTTAGAGAAGCGGATACTAACGGGCATGGAACTCATGTTTCAGGTACTGTTGCAGGAAATGGTGCAGCTTTAACAACTAGAAAACATACTGGTATGGCGCCTGAAGCTGATATCGTTTTTGTTAAGGCTGGAAACGGATCATTTCCAACAACCAATGTTGTTGACGCAATTACCTATTTTAAGAACATAGCAATTTTGTACAATAGACCAGTTGTTGTAAATATGAGTTTAGGGGGGCAATTTGGCGCGCACGATGGTACAAG
>Ga0209599_10001155_pt1 | contig 13337 bp, 13 predicted proteins | sample Shrwel_input2_FT_FD_187534 | JGI IMG/M metagenome (GOLD analysis project Ga0209599, IMG submission 187534) | Subsurface microbial communities from deep shales in Ohio, USA - Utica-3 well 1 S input2 FT (SPAdes) (version 2) ... | reverse complement strand
TTCTGGGCTAATCATCGACATTGCCAATAATGAGCCGCAAAGTAGAGTCTGCGCAGCAAGTAGCCAGCTACGACGTTGTCCGAGTTTGCTCAATAAAGGTAAGCGTAATTGGTCAACTAAAGGCGACCATAAAAACTTTAATGAATAGGTGAGGGTGGCATAACTAATTAAGCCAATCATTTCTAAAGAAATGGCACTTTCTTTTAGCCAAGCCGATAATGTGCCGCCCACTAACAAAAACGGTAAGCCTGAGGTAAAACCAAAGAAAAACATTGTTAATGCCGCAGGCTGTGCAAAGGCTTCTTTAAGGGTATAAGTACGAGGTGAGGTCATAGCGTGTCTTATAATAAAAATGAGACGGTGCAATATTGCCATTGTCTCAATGAATAAAAAGGGCAGATTAAAGCAAAAGCACCACAGAGGCAAAGTGTGCTTTGTGATAGTCTTAAAAAATATTTTTTGTGGAAGAGATGATGGTCAACAACGAAGTGCAACAACTATTACGCCACAGCTATCAAGGCGTACTAAGTACCCATTCTGTGCAACTGCAAGGTTATCCTTTTGGCTCGGTGGTGCCGTTTTGTTTAGATAAGCAAGGACGTGCCGTAATTTTAATCTCGGATTTGGCACAGCACACCAAAAATCTTAAACAAGATGGCCGTTGTTCGTTGTTAGTTTTTGCCGAAGGGGACGACATTCAAGCAGCAGCCCGTTTAACTCTGGTAGGTGATGCACATCCTGTTGTTGAGGCAGAGATAGCAGACGCTGCGGCGCGTTATTATCGCTTTTTTCCACAGTCACAAGATTTCCACAAAGTTCATGATTTTAGTTTTTGGTACTTAGAGCCAATCAAATATCGTTATATTGGTGGTTTTGGTAAAATTCATTGGGCAGAGCCTTTATTGGTCGCTAATCCATTTGATGCCCACGTTGAGGCAGATATGGTGCAACACATGAACCAAGATCATGCCGATACCTTTGCCTTGTATTGCCAACAAGCAAATATTATTGTGCCAAACAATACGCCTATTACGATGACAGGTATTGATGCTACGGGTTTTTATCTCAAAGTTGGTGAAAAAATAGTCTATATTGCGTTTGCGCATAGCGTAACGACAGCGAAGCAAGTTCGTGAAATATTAGTTGCAATGGTAAAATCAGCACGTAAGTTCAAAGTAGAGGAGTGATATTATGGGGTTTTTATTATTAGTTGGCTTTGTGATTGCTGATATTATCGTCAGTATATGGTTTGGCAGAATGGTTGGTGGTTGGATGTTGTTGTTATGGTTTGTAATAGCCTTTGTCTTAGGGCGACAAATTATGCGTGGTGCAACTAAAGAGCTAACTCCTCAATTCCAACAAGCGCAACAAGGCCAACCACTTAATCCTAACACTAATTTTTTAGTGGCTATGTGTCAGGCATTGGCAGGACTTTTGTTTATTCTACCGAGTATGTTAACTGATGTAGTTGCAGTTTTATTATTACTGCCGCCTGTACAAAAAGCACTACAAGGTAAAATGACTCAAGCCTTTGAAAAGCGCGGTTCTAATTTTATGATGATGGGCGGTTTTGGTGGTATGGGACAGTCACCCTTTGGTCAGCAGACGCCTTTTTCTCAGGAAAATCCTTTTGGTAGAGGTCAGGTGTTTGATGGGGAAGCAACTGATGTGACACCAACCACGGCTAAGCGTATTACCGAAATCAAACCTACAGACAAATACTAGGCTGTATTTTTAGCAGATAAGATGCTATCTGCACATATTTTTTGTTGATGCCCCCTTGAAGCAGCCAAAGCAATCCCCATCTTCCTTACAGTTTAAAGGCCTCGGCATGTTGGATTAAACGTGCCAGTCTTTAGTTATACAGTACGGCTCATTCGTACTACTTAAACACTCCCAACTCAAGATGAAATTTTAGGAGAGCAAATAATGAATATTCGTCCTTTACATGACCGCGTGGTAATTCGTCGCGAAGAGCAAGAAACCAAAACTGCTGGCGGTATTATTTTGGCTGGTTCTGCTGCCGAAAAGCCCTCACAAGGTTTGGTACTTGCAGTAGGTAATGGTCAAGTAACTGAATCTGGCGAAGTACGTCCTTTAGATGTAAAAGCGGGCGACAAAGTATTATTTGGTCAATACGCAGGAACAACCGTTAAAGTTGACGGCGAAGAATTGTTAATTATGAAAGAGTCAGACATTTTAGGTGTATTAGAAGCCTAATTGCTGACAATTTTGCTGCGTGTTTTTATTTGTTATTAATATAAAATTTATTGGAGCTTAGTCATCATGGCTGCTAAAGACGTAAAATTCGGCGATTCTGCTCGTCAAAAAATGATTAACGGCGTAAACGTATTAGCCGATGCTGTAAAAGTGACTTTAGGCCCTAAAGGTCGTCACGTCGTGATTGATAAATCCTTTGGCGCACCACACATTACTAAAGATGGTGTATCGGTTGCTAAAGAAATCGAATTAAAAGATAAATTCGAAAACATGGGCGCACAGTTGGTTAAAGAAGTAGCTTCTAAAACAGCAGACATCGCAGGTGATGGTACAACTACCGCCACTGTATTAGCACAATCCATTTTAAACGAAGGTTTAAAAGCCGTTGCTGCTGGCATGAATCCTATGGATTTAAAACGCGGTATCGACAAAGCCGTTCGTGCAGCCGTTGCTGCTATTAAAGAAGTTTCTACGCCTTGCACAGACAGCAAAGCGATTGCTCAAGTAGGTTCTATTTCTGCTAATTCCGACAACACCATTGGTGACTTAATTGCTCAAGCCATGGAAAAAGTCGGTAAAGAAGGCGTAATTACCGTTGAAGAAGGTTCTGGTTTTGACGACACTTTAGATGTTGTTGAAGGTATGCAATTTGACCGTGGTTATATCAGCCCATACTTCATCAACAAACAAGATACAATGACGGCTGAACTAGATAGCCCGTTTATTTTGTTAGTTGACAAAAAAATCTCTAACATTCGTGAATTAATTCCTGTGTTAGAAGGTGTTGCAAAATCGGGTAAGCCTTTATTATTGATTGCTGAAGATGTTGAAGGCGAAGCCTTAGCAACTTTAGTGGTCAACAGTATGCGCGGTATTGTTAAAGTCTGTGCCGTTAAAGCACCGGGTTTTGGTGATCGTCGTAAAGCTATGTTGCAAGACATTGCGACTTTAACTGGCGGTACAGTGATTGCCGAAGAAGTAGGCTTGAGCTTAGAAAAAGCTACCTTAACTGACTGTGGTCGTGCCAAAAAAGTGGTTGTTTCTAAAGAAAACACAATTATTATTGACGGCGAAGGTAGCACCGAAGAAATCGCATCTCGTGTTAAAACAATCCGTATTCAAATCGAAGAAGCCACATCCGATTACGACAAAGAAAAACTCCAAGAGCGTGTTGCCAAACTCGCTGGTGGCGTTGCTGTTATTAAAGTCGGTGCAGCAACCGAAATCGAAATGAAAGAGAAAAAAGACCGTGTTGACGATGCCTTACACGCTACACGTGCTGCGGTAGAAGAAGGTGTGGTTGCTGGTGGCGGTGTCGCTTTAGTACGCGCGGTACAAGCGATTAAAGATTTGGTTGGCGATAACGCCGAACAAAATGCAGGTATCAACATTTTGCGTCGCGCTATGGAAGCTCCATTACGTCAAATCGTGACTAACGCAGGTGAAGAAGCCTCTGTGGTTGTTAATAAAGTGAAAGAGGGTGCGGGTAACTTTGGTTACAATGCGGCTTCTGGTGAATTTGGCGACATGATTGCGATGGGTATTTTAGACCCAGCTAAAGTAACTCGTTCTGCCTTAGAAAACGCTGCTTCTGTTGCTGCTTTAATGTTGACAACTGAGTGCATGATTACTGATGCACCAGAAGACAAACCAGCAGGTGGTGGTATGCCTGATGGTGGCATGGGCGGTATGGGTGGCATGGGCGGTATGATGTAACGCTTGTTTGAGAAGCATCTTAAGTTTCTTTGACCAATAAAAAGCCTATCCGTAATAAGATAGGCTTTTTTATTGGCAAGTTGTTTTGTCGGAAAAAAGCAACCTTTTGTGGATAAAGTAGGTTAATTTGTATTAGAATTACGCGTCATTAACCCGATGTGGTTTAAAATAAATAAAAACGGGGTCTTTATTATGCGTATTTTATCTTTATTGTTATTAGTCACAACATCGGCTACCGCTTCTATTAATGCCGTAGCGGATACTTGTGGCGAATTAGCTGCCAAATTTGCTGATGAAGATAAACGCGACATGATGAGCGTGGGTGATATGGATGATTTACGTCTATGTGTAGGCGAGTGGATGCGTGACCAAGTATTGCAGCATAATCGTCCCACAAATGCAGCTTTAAGCGAAGCAGCTTCTGCTTTACCTACAGCACAAATGATTCAAAAATAAAGCCTATATTGATTTAAATAAAGTGCGAACTATTAACCTTTGTGCTTTTCTTTTAAAGAGAGTTGGCAAAAGCACAAAGTCTCGTTATAGTCGATAGATTATTTTATTATCTCGGCTCTCATGAATACTATTCAACGTTATAAAAATACACACTTTCTGCTACTACTGCCCTAAGGGGCTATTCGTGTTTGTGTCAGTCTTTTCTATTTTTAATATCTTAAACAGAATATGGTGAGTTTTTATCATGAATAAAGATAAATTGTTTATTTTTGACACCACGATGCGTGATGGTGAGCAAAGCCCAGGTGCATCCATGACCTTAGAAGAAAAGGTTCGTATTGGTAAAGCTTTAGAGCGGATGCGTGTAGATGTTATTGAAGCAGGTTTTGCGATTGCCAGTCAGGGTGATTTTTTGGCGGTTAAAGCGGTAGCAGAAGCGGTAAAAGATTCGCGGATTTGTTCTTTAGCGCGTGCGCGTGCCGAAGATATAGACCGTGCTGCCGAAGCTTTGCGCTTTGCCAATGCAGCGCGGATTCATACTTTTATTGCCACTAGCCCCATCCACATGAAATACAAATTGCGTTTAGAACCCGATGCGGTGGTCGAAAATGCAGTGCGTGCTATTAAACACGCGCGTAATTTGGTTGAAGATGTTGAGTTTTCTTGTGAAGATGCAGGACGTTCCGAATTAGATTTTTTGTGTCGCATTATTGAAGCGGCAATTGACGCGGGCGCACGAACTATCAACATTCCCGATACCGTAGGTTATGCCATTCCGCAACAATTTGGCGAGTTGATTCATAATATTATTACTCGTGTGCCTAATGCCGACAAAGCTATTTTTTCGGTACATTGCCATAATGATTTAGGCTTAGCGGTGTCTAACTCGTTAGCCGCAGTATTAAATGGCGCGCGACAAGTCGAATGTACGATTAACGGTTTAGGTGAGCGTGCAGGTAATGCAGCCTTAGAAGAAATTGTGATGGGTATTCGTACTCGTAGCGATTTGTTTGCGGTAGAAACCAGTATTTATACTCCCGAAATCGTACCAACCTCTCGTTTGGTGTCGGGCATTACAGGCTTTCCTGTGCAACCCAATAAAGCTATTGTGGGTGCAAATGCCTTTGCTCATGAGTCAGGTATTCATCAAGATGGTGTGTTAAAACACCGTGAAACTTACGAAATTATGCGCGCCGAAGATGTGGGCTGGAATGCTAATCGTATGGTGTTAGGCAAGCATTCAGGTCGTGCAGCGTTTAAAGCACGTTTGGAGCAATTAGGTATTGCGGTAGGTAGTGATAATTCATTTAATTCGTTATTTATTCGCTTTAAAGAGTTAGCCGATAAAAAACACGATATTTTTGATGAAGATTTACACGCGTTGGCCAGCGATAGTCAAAATGAAGTGGATGAAAGTTACAAGTTAGTCGCTTTAGAAGTCACTTCTAAAACAGGCACTAAGCCCGAAGCGAAATTAACCTTAACTGTAAACGGCATTGAGAAAAATGTGACTGCGATTGGCTCAGGGCCAGTTGATGCGACTTTTAGAGCCATTGAAGCCGTTGCTAATTCTGGAACAACTTTAGAGTTGTATTCGGTTAATGCCATTACTAGTGGCACAGACTCACAAGGCGAAGTCACGGTGCGTTTAAATCAGGCAGGGCGCATCATCAATGGTCATGGTGCAGATACCGATATTGTCATTGCCAGTGCTAAAGCATATTTAGATGCTTTAAATTTAATGCTTGCTAATGTGGATAGAGCGCATCCACAAGAAGAAACTATTTAAAGAGTGCCATCATCATGGAGCATCTGTCAGTCATGTCTTTAGAGGGAAGTCGCCAAGCCTATTTAGCGGCTTTAGGCATTCCTATATGGACAGTCAGGGCAGATGTGCCATTGAGCGCGCAAAGTGTACCAATACAGTTTGTGGCGTGTCAGCTAGATGATGTTCCCCTTGAGTTCGAAGCCCCCGTTGCTTTAAAGCAAACGCCTAAACCCGTTGCTGCCAATCCATCATCAATCAATAGCAAACAAACTCATGCGCCTGATGAACCACCAGTTTTTGATGAGCCGCCGCTAGATGTTTATTTAAATGACCCTGACTATCAAAAAGCAGAAGAATTTCAAAGTTTTGTTAATGCAAGATCTGCTTTAACCAATGAAATAGCACCTACAACTAACGTTGTCTCCCAAAATCCTGTGGTTGTTTCTAATGTTGTGGATAGTGAATCCACGCAACCCATTCACTTTAGATTTGCAGTGTATGCCTGTGGTGTATGGCAATTGATTGTGCCACGCTCACAATTATTAAGTCCTAGTGAAATGATGTTGTTGGCTAATATTCAACGTGTTACGCAAACCGAAAACGCGCCACCGCTATTATTCGCATGGCCAATGGTTAATCATTATGCCATTCCACGTCATAAAAAAGCTGCTCAAGAAGCCTTAAGTTCTTTTTTTGAAAATCAGGCATTAAGTGACAAAGGTTATATTGTATTAAGTGATTATGAAGACGAATTAGTTGAATTATTACAACATAGCACCACGAAACCTGTTATTAAACAAGCCAGTTTAAACACCTTACTTCAACAACCTCTACAGAAAAAAGCCCTATGGTTAGCTCTCAATCAATAGTATTACGCGCTATGACAACAGCTGATATAAACGCCGTTTGTGCGATAGAACAGCAAGTGCAGTACGCACCATGGACAACAAAGTTGTTTAGCGATAGTTTAGAGCGTCACTTGTGTTGGGTTGCCCAAAAAGACCAGCAAGTGGTGGGTTTTTTTGTGATGCAGCTTATTGTGGACGAAGCGCATTTATTAAATATTGCCGTTGACCCTATACAACAAAAACAGGGCATTGGACGCTTGTTATTAGATAATGTGCAACAACAGGCTGTTGCCAAAAAGGCCAATACAATTTTTTTAGAGTTACGTGCCACCAACCAGCGCGCCTTAGCTTTGTATCAAATGGCAGGTTTTAATGAAATTGGCTTACGCAAAAATTATTATCCTGCCGCACAAGGCAAAGAAGACGCAGTGATTATGGCACTGATGTTATTTTAAAATTAGCAGCGTAATTTTTCGGATAAAATTGCCAATGCCTCATCAAAATCTGGGACGGGTAATTTAGATGCCTTGCGTTTAGCAATCGCCATTTTTAAGGCATTTTTAAGACCATTTTTATCAACAGAATACCCAAACATACGAGGGTTACCGTCTTTGTCTTTCCAACTTCCATTAAGATAAGCATAGGCATTGTCGCTGTTTCTATGGGCGCGCCATTGAATATGAATGCCTAATACCCCCGAGGTATTACGTTTGCCTAAACCTTCTTGAGGTAAACGTTCACTACTGCTTTTAATGCCCATTTCTTTTAAAATTTCTTTTTCGGCCAGCTTTGCTTGTTTGAGTGTGTCACGTTTTCCGCCATACTTTTTAATCGAAAAATAGCGAGTTTTACCTTTAACACGCACTTGATAACCGTGTTCGCCTGTTTTTTGATTGATGATTTCTTGAATAGCCATGATGTGGACTCCGGAATAAATCAGGCAATCCATGCTGATAGTTAATAAAATGGTTAGGAAAAAGTTATAAAAATCTTAGGGGCTGTTGAATATTTTAGCAAGCAACGCAATTCGTACGCCAATGTTTAACAGACTCTATGATTGGTAGAGTAATTATAGAATTTTAAAAAATATAGTAAAGTAAATAATTTAACGATTAATTAAGGGGAATGGTATGATTTTGTTAGAGTTCTCTAATATATGCTCTTATCATCATAAATAGTAAATTAAGACATCAATAAAGGTGAGTTAAACGACAATATAGGGGCTGTTGAATTTTTAGCAAGCAACGCAATTCACACGCAAAACGTCAACAGCCCCTAGCCTTGATAATGTTTATTAATCATAAGTTGACCTAAAAGCACCAATTTATGTCCTCAATTCACCTGTTATTGGACGCTTGGTATGTTAATGTCGGTGTCATATTGGTAACTGATAAAGGCTTAATATATGACTCGCGCCCTGAAACACATCGAAAAGGCATTGGTACACGAAATTGCCCCTGCTTATACTGCTAATGCTAGGAAAGCTCACCCAGAAGCAATTCGTGGCTGGCGGCCGAGTGGTCAGGTTTGGCCGTTATTACGTGAGCTTCAAGGACGAGTCATTGGTTTACGCAAATGCCGTATGGAGATTGATGGTGCAACGATGGTGTGGTTGGAGGGAGGCAATCCTCATGGCGACCCTGTTGTTTTATTACATGGTTTTGCCTCTAACAAAGAAAACTGGTTATTGTTATTGCCCTTTTTGGCCAAACGCTATCGTTTATATGTGCCTGATTTACCTGCATGGGGGGAAAGCCATTTTCGTCACGAAAAAGTATATGGTTTAGACCAACAAGCAGACCGTGTAGCTGATTGGGCGCGGCAAATTTTGCCTCGTAAAGCCCATTTTGTAGGCAGCTCGATGGGGGGGGGAATTGCTGGCTTGGTGGCTGCACGTCATGCCGATGTTACCGCAAGCTTAACCTTAATGAATGCCGCAGGTGTACGTGGCCAAGGTTCTACGCCGTTTGAACGTGGACTTATGGTCGGTAAAAATACGCTTGTACCTAATACATATGCCGAAGTTGTGCGTTTGTTTTCGACGGTATTAGAGCGTAATCGCACCCCGTTATCATTAGTATTGGCTTCGGCGATGGGACAAGAAATGGTCTCTCGTCGTCATGTTAATCGACATTTATTTCATCATATGATTGCTCATTCTTTACATTGTGAGCGTGTTGGTGTGTCTGGTGTCACTGTTCCTACGTTGATTTTATGGGGTGAAGAGGATCAAGTATTACATCATACCTGTGTTGAAACCTTTAAACAGTTGATTCCTCATGCACAAGTCCGTAAATTACAGGGCGTAGGTCATTTACCTATGGTTGATGTACCTGCCGTGACTGCTAAAAGCCTTAATCGTTTTTGGCGCGATACACATCATGTATGAGTTGTACTAACTGAGACGCTAGTATGGTTCTTGTTTATTATAGGAGTATGAGCAGTGAGCCATACCAATACATCTGAGCAAGTCGTTAATCAATTTTTACAGGCTTTGGTTGTTCAAGATCATCAACAAATTGCCGCGTTGCTTGCGCCCGATTTACGTTATACCAATGTTTCGTTGCCAACATTGGTCGGTGGTCAGCGCGTAGCTAATTTATTTGAGATTTTATTACGTCGTGGTACAGGCTTTGAAGTCAAAATGCACAGTGTGGCCGTGAGTGGCAATGTGGTGTTAACGGAACGCACAGATATTATCAAAGTAGGCAAGCTGCATGTAGCGTTTTGGGTTTGTGGCCGTTTTGAAGTGCGTGATGGAAAAATTGTTGTGTGGCGTGACTATTTTGACTGGATGGATATTTCTAAAGGCATGCTACGTGGTGTTTTAGGGCTTGGTATCCCTAAATTACGCTTAAGCTTTGCTTAATAAGGGCAGATTGCGAGAGAGTAGCTTATGTGTAAAACATAAATTCTAGTCAAAAAAAAGCCCGATTTATGGTCGGGTTTTTTGACTAGAATACGCGCAAAGCGTATTACATGATGTCGGCTCGGTGCACATTATATGGTTAATTGACACAAACAGCAAGTTCGTCCTCAAGTTGCACCACGAATTAAACTAAGCCGCCTTCGGGTGGTTTTTACTTTGTGATATAATTTTGACAGTCATTAATCATTCAAAATTTGTATCAGCATGTCATGTGTACAAATATGAGTACAAATAGGTTTAAAAAGCGCAATGAGCAACGAAAGAATCCTCGAAGAGACAAGGGTTAGAAGAACTTTTGCAATTATTTCTCACCCTGACGCGGGTAAAACCACTATTACCGAAAAACTATTATTGTGGGGGCGAGCTATTCAAATAGCAGGTACAGTAAAGTCGCGTAAATCAGATCGTCATGCTACCTCCGATTGGATGGAAATGGAAAAACAACGTGGTATTTCCATTACTACTTCCGTAATGCAGTTTCCTTATCGCGACCATATTATTAATTTGCTCGATACACCAGGTCACGAAGACTTTTCTGAAGATACTTACCGTACCTTAACGGCGGTTGACTCTGCGTTAATGGTAATTGACGGTGCAAAAGGTGTTGAAGACCGTACCATCAAATTGATGGAAGTTTGTCGGATGCGTGACACCCCCATTATCACCTTTATTAATAAGTTAGACCGTGAAAACCGTGAACCCATTGATTTATTAGACGAAGTCGAAAGTGTCCTTAAAATAAAATGCGCGCCCATTACATGGCCAATTGGCATGGGACGTGACTTCAAAGGGGTTTATAACCTGTTAGAAGATAAAATTTACGTTTATCAAGCAGGGCATGGCAGCACCATTGTTGAAGAAAAAAGTATTCAAGGTTTAAATAATCCTGAACTTGACGAGCTTATGGGCGACCAAATTCAAGCCTTGCGCGAGTCTTTGGAATTGATTCAAGGTGCAAGTCATGCCTTCGATTTAGAAGAGTTTTTAGCAGGTAAATTAACGCCTGTGTTTTTTGGTACTGCCTTAGGTAACTTTGGCGTTGACCATATTTTAAATGGTTTTGTCGATTGGGCACCTAAACCTAAAGTACATAAAGCGGCAGAGCGTATGGTTGAGCCAACAGAATCGGCTTTTTCGGGTTTTGTCTTTAAAATCCAAGCTAATATGGATCCAAAACACCGTGACCGTATTGCTTTTTTGCGTATTTGCTCGGGTAAATACGAAAAAGGTTTAAAAATGAATCATGTGCGTGTAGGCAAAGAAATTCGGATTGCCGATGCTTTAACCTTTTTGGCAGGTGAGCGTGAACATTTAGAAGAAGCGTGGGCTGGCGATATTATCGGTTTGCATAATCACGGTACGATTCAAATTGGTGACACCTTTACCGAAAGCGAAAATCTGCACTTCTTGGGTATTCCCCATTTTGCGCCTGAAATGTTTAGACGGGTACGCTTAAAAGATCCATTAAAAAGCAAACAATTGCAAAAAGGCTTAAAAGAGTTATCGGAAGAAGGGGCAACACAAGTCTTTATGCCCTTAATTAATAACGATTTAATTTTAGGTGCAGTAGGGGTGTTACAGTTTGATGTGGTGGCGTTTAGATTAAAAGAAGAATACAAAGTTGATTGTGTGTATGAGCCTGTAAGTATTAACACGGTACGTTGGATTGATTGCGCTGATGAAAAAAAATTAGCTGAATTTAAGAAAAAAGCCCATGACCAATTATCGGTGGATGGTGGCGGCTATTTAACTTATTTAGCCCCGTCACGCGTTAACTTACAGTTAATGCAAGAGCGTTATCCAGATATTCAATTTAGGCAAACCCGCGAGCATTGATTAAAGGCTAAGTCTTAAATAAATAGGGGCATCATTTGCCCCCTATTTATGGTTTGGATTATTATCCCGCTAATGCCTTTTTTAACAACTCATTGACTTGTGCAGGATTGGCTTTGCCTTTAGAGCGTTTCATAACTTCGCCCACAAAGTAGCCAAATAACTTGTCTTTACCACCACGATAATCGGCTAATTGTTGCGGACTAGCGGCAATCACGTCGTTAATCACAGCTTCAATCGCGCCTGTATCGGTTTCTTGTTTTAAGCCTTTTTCGCGGATAATGTCATCGGCAGGTTTGCCATCTGCATCCCACATAAAACCAAAGACTTGTTTAGCAATTTTGCCCGAAATCGTATTGTCGTTAATACGGTTAATCAGGCCACCCAATTGCTCGGCACTGATTGGCGATGCGCTAATGTCTTTTTCAGCTTTATTGAGCGCGCCTAATAACTCACCCATGACCCAGTTGGCGGCTTGTTTGGCTTGATTATTAGCTGCTTTAACTACGGCTTCAAAATAATCAGCCAATTCACGTTCGGCTACCAAAACGCCCGCATCGTATTCGGGTAAAGCATAGTCCACAATAAAACGAGCTTTTTTGGCAACAGGTAATTCGGGCAATGTAGTACGAATATCGTCAATCATTTGCTCTGTCACCATGACAGGCAATAAGTCTGGGTCGGGGAAGTAACGATAATCGTTGGCTTCTTCTTTGCTACGCATGGCGCGAGTTTCGTTTTTGTTGGCATCGTACAATACGGTAGATTGCACAATGGCACGACCTGACTCTAACTCGTCCATTTGCCATGCGATTTCGGCGTTGATGGCTTTTTCGATAAATTTAAATGAGTTGACGTTTTTAATTTCACGGCGCGTACCAAACTTCTCTGCACCTTTTTTACGCAAAGACACATTACAATCGCAACGCATTGAGCCTTCGGCCATATTGCCATCAGAAATACCCAAATAGCGAATAATGGAATGAATCGCTTTAACATAAGCGACAGCTTCTTTGGCCGAGCGCATATCAGGTTCAGAGACGATTTCTAATAACGGTGTGCCAGCACGATTTAAATCAATGCCCGACATCCCTGCAAAATCTTCATGCAAAGACTTGCCAGCGTCTTCTTCTAAATGAGCGCGCGTAATACCAACTCGCTTGGTTGAGCCATCTTCTAACACAATATCCAAATGGCCTTTGCCTACAATAGGATGTTCAAATTGTGAAATTTGATAACCTTTAGGTAAATCTGGATAAAAATAGTTTTTACGCGCAAAAATACTGGTACGACCAATCTCGGCATCTACGCCTAAACCAAAACGAATCGCCATATTAACGGCTTCTTTGTTGAGGACAGGCAATACACCAGGCATGGCTAAATCAATTAAGCTGGCTTGAGTGTTGGGCTGTGCGCCAAAAGTGGTGTCACTGCCCGAAAAAATTTTACTGTTTGTACTGAGTTGAACGTGAATTTCTAACCCAATAACGACTTCCCATGACATAGGGTGTTCCTCTTAAAAGCTTTTTTCGTAGCCCGTGTGAAGTGTAACGGAGCACGGATAATA
>Ga0209599_10001154_pt1 | contig 13340 bp, 10 predicted proteins | sample Shrwel_input2_FT_FD_187534 | JGI IMG/M metagenome (GOLD analysis project Ga0209599, IMG submission 187534) | Subsurface microbial communities from deep shales in Ohio, USA - Utica-3 well 1 S input2 FT (SPAdes) (version 2) ... | reverse complement strand
ATAATACACTGTGCAGTTGTTTAATAGATTTCTTGCCTAAAGGGTATCCTACAAACTTTAAGCCAGAGGAGTTTCTTCACGAACCACTAAAGCCAGAGGATTACTTTTTATTCAGTCCGGAAACACATTGGGGTTGGATGTACCTTGGATATAATACATTGGGCAAGCATTGGATCAGTACCATGATGGATGACGATGTTGAAGTTGTTAAGCGAGGACAAATACGACCTCAAGCACGATTTGCGGCAGAATGTTATATGCACTTTAAAAAAACTAGAAGTTTTGCTACACAATGGAAATTATATAAATGGTGGACTAAGAATAACTTCACTGAGATTTTAGATCCATGCATGAAAATAAACGAGTTAGCATTAGGATATATTCCTATTGGTAAGATTTATAGTTATAAAATTAATAACGATTTAGAAGTTAGAATTCCAGACAATATTAATACCATTGAATGGAACAAGGATATCTGGAGCAGGTTCAATAACATTACAGATATTAAAATTTTTAGTGTGCCAGCATGAACGACTATCCACAAGAATTACTAGATTTCTATAATCGATATAAAGACAACACTGGCCCAACACATACAGCATTTCAAGCGTCACGCGAAGATGCCGAATGTGCATATTATCCTATCAAGTTTGATTTTGACCCGGCTGTATTGTTACAAGAATGCCAAGCAGTAGACGACTTGTACTTTAATCATAGAAGCCAGGACACTACAAACGGTTACGGACATCGCGGCTGGCAGAGTTTAACTTTGCATGGCATAGACAAGCATAAAACTGAACACTATGTTCAGTACGGATTTAACAATTTAGAAGAAGCAAACTACCAGTGGACAGATGCTTGCGAACGTGTACCGCAACTGCATAAATTTCTTAGTAGGTTACCTTACAAGTTGTTTGATCGAGTGCGGATTATGCGACTAGCACCTGGAGGCTACATCATGCCGCACACAGATGGGCCTGGAAGAATTTTTAGTCCGCTAAATATTGCCATCAATAACCCTGATAGTTGTCACTTTGTTTTTAAAGATAAAGGCATTGTTCCATTTGAACAAGGAACAGGAATGATAATAGACGTTGCACGTGAGCATATCGTTGTTAACTTTAGTAGTGAACCTCGATACCATATCATTGTGCATGGGTACTACGCTGAAGAATTTTACAAATTATGAATATAGAAGAATTAAAAGAGTATCCGGACTCTCAAACAAATAAAATTTACAAAGCAAACGAATTGTTTATAGGTAAAAGAATTTTATTTGCAGTTACAGATCAGGCGAATATACAAAGTAAACATGCTGACCTATACCAAGCCATGTATGATCTCACTTACACAAGAACTAGCCGCTTGAGAGCTAATTTGAAGTCGGACACGCATGTCATAAAATATTTTGAAAAATTTGACGCGGCAATGCAGTATGCCAGCGCCAATCGATACGATTATGTTTTCTTACAGTCCGTTGGCAATTTGATTAGAAAAAATGCACTACTCGAACACATCGACTCGTATGTGTTATCAAATCCAGATTTTTTTATGTTAGCGTTTACGTTGGATTGGGAATCGGAGCACGGGGCAAACTGGGTAGAATGCCATCATCAAATGGCATTCATAAATGTATCGACATGGCAGAATTTAAACTCGCCTGCTTATGGGGGTTGGCAAACTGTTACTGAAGAATTGCCTAACTATATACGCTCAGCAGAAAACTTTCACGACAAATATACACCCTACTGGATGGAAGGATCGCCGGGCACAACCCTGCGTACTCGCACTAAGCAAGGATGGGGTTACATCAAAGCAGCATTTTCGGCAGGTATAAGAATAGATAACTTTAATGACCAAATGCGAGATTGCAGATGGTACATATATCCAGAGACAGATAGTAATGTATTATTTGAAGCTATTCGGTCTAAGGACAGATCACAACTGTCAAATCCTAACCAACGGAGATGGATTAGTTCATTAGTAATTCCTCCTCAAATTTGGATTTATAACAGTGAAAAATATAGTTTTCAAATGCCATTGGATACAAAACACATCTACTTCGGCCCGGCTGCAGGATTTAAATATCTCGATTTGTTAAACTTTAATGAAAATGTTAAATTTATTTTCTATGACTACAATCAAGAAAGTATAGATTGGCTTAGAAAATTACATGCCGAATGGGATGGTAACGATTATCCTGCATATCTTGAATCGCAACATTCCGATGTTAAAAGTTTATACAAATACATACACAGCAGTATTGAAGAGAATCAACAACTGCTATTCGAAGAGTTCGGCGGTGAAGATAATTTCAAAGAACTATGGGCACGTTTTAAGGCGTCCCGTGTAGAATTTACTAACTGTAATTTATTTGAAATTGATCAGATAAAATCACTGTTGCATCGTGCAGATCGCGATGAAGTATTCTTTTATTATAGTAATATTTTTGCAACCGATGTAACTACTACTCTGTATAATTTAGATACAGTTAATACAAAATATCAAGAATTTATAGCATTGATATACAAGTATTTTCCCGAAGCTAAAACGTTCGGTACTGATCCAATGGGCGACTGGCAACTTAAAGAGACTTCGCAAGCTAGTAATGATAACTTAACATTTGTTAATTCTAACTTGGATTTTTCATACATGAGTGTGGAAACTGCGCATTCACTGGGGCATAATCGCTGGAAAGGTTGGCACTGTAGTGCTGGAATACGATCGTTATATGTAGACTTTGATGGCAATGTATTCCGAGGTACTTGTCAAGAAGGTGGATGGATAGGTAACGTTAACGTTGTTACAGGTCTACAAGCATCTAAACTTGATTTGCAAAACAATAAATGGGTAGTCTGCGGTAAGGAAGTGTGTGCCTGCGGTTCAGATATGACTGCTCCTAAAGTCAAACACGAAGAACATATTATAAAATACTTCCCGTCTCTGGTGGGAAAGAAACACATTAAACTCAACGAAGAAATTAAATTAAAAGATAATGTTTCTGAAATAGTCTATGCAAAAGATTACTATGCCGTAAAGTTAATCATATGGGATTTGGGTAGAAGATGTAACTTCGATTGTTGGTATTGCAGTCCAAACAGTCATAATAACTTTGAACCACAAAAGAATCTTGAACAACTTACAACAGCATACAATGTGTTAAAGGAAGATTGGATTAAGGGCGAGTCTGTTAAATTTAGTTTCACAGGCGGCGAGCCTACTATATACAAAGACTATTTGCCATTTGTTAAGATGATTAGTTTAGAAGGTAATTTTATAACTACTACTACTAACGGCAGCTTAACTTACGATTATTATGCAGAATTAGTCAAGTACAGCAGTATAACATTTAGTATACATTTAGAATATGTAAAGAAATTTGGATTGGATAAATTTATCAATGCTGTGAAAGGAGCAGTCGATGCTGTTGACTACGCAAGGAAAACTGAAACCGCTGGACAACACAGCTGGATCGGTGTACGTATCATGTTTGATCCAGGTAACCAAGTTATTGCAGATGAAACTTATACCGCATTTAAAACAGCGTTTCCAAAAATTTCAATTAGTGTCCAAGGTGTGCATATTACAGAAGATAAAACAAACATGTATAAGTATGAGCCTAGCGAAATTACCTGGCTTGCAAATCTAAAATGATTAATAAATCGATATGTATTCATCCATGGAACTCCATGGCAGTTCGCCCATATGGAGTTTCTGTACCCTGTTGCAAGTTTCGGGCTGAAGACGACTTTGCTAATCAAAGTAAAATAACTTCAGATCCACGCAATCACGAATCTTGGATTAAGATTAGACAAGATATGCTGGACGGAATTCCTATTAAATCGTGTGCGGCCTGCTATCAGGAAGAAGCTAGTGGCGGCGACAGCATGCGATCCATTAGTGTTAAATCTATTGACCGCCCATTACCTAGTTCAACTGACTGCGACAAGCTCAACTCATTAGAAATTGCATTCAGTAACTTATGCAATTTGGCATGTGTAAGCTGTAGTAGGTGGTTATCATCAACATGGGCTTCGGAAGATTACAAACATAAAAGGATCGACAACAAGCTACATGGAAAGATAGTTGACTATCGGGCATTAGTAAGCCATGGCTCCGATATAGATCAGTTGGATCTAAGTCACTTGCGCAAATTAAAAATCATAGGCGGTGAACCGTTTATGGATCAAGAAAAATTTATCAATCTAATGGAAAGATTAGATTTATCTCAAATAACATTGAGAGTATCTACTAACGGAACAGTATTACCCAATGCACGATTAAAATCTTTAATAGATCAATGCGAGCGAGTAGTTATAGAAGTTAGCATAGACGGAATCGATTCGGTAGGAGAATGGTATCGTTGGCCCACACAGTTCGAAGAAGTTAAAAAAGTCATGAATCAATTTCAAGATTGGTGGGGCAATGACAGCCGATTCGAATTTGGAACACACACTGTCATCAATGTATTCAACATTTGGAATTTGGATTCTATAATTCATTTTATGAATAACAACTATCCAGCATGGGAGTTGTATTTTGACTGGATGTATAATCCTGCTTGGCAAGCAATATGCATCATTCCAGAAGAATTCAAAATAACACTTAAAGAACAACTATTAGATTGGAATAATACAGTTTCTGGCAATTGGGGAGCACATACAGCTAGCCCATTTTTGGCAACTATTGACAGACTGTATGACAAACCTAACAGCGAGTGGGCAAACTTTAAAGAACGAACATTCAATTTGGCTGCTGAAAGAAAATTGGACGTACTCAAAATGGTTCCAGAGCTAGCCAAAGTCTTAAAAGACGCTTGACATTACAGTCAAATGGTGCTATAATATATGTATTGTTAAACAAACAGGAGCAGAAATGGCTACAGTAGCAGGTATTAAAATTAAACCCAAAGCAAAAAAAGAATCTAAGCGCATCACTAGCGTGAGTATTCGACAAAATGCTAAAAAGGACCATAGCCCTGTTTGGACTGACACCGAGACAATGAGCGCAGAGCGATTTATGCGCCACTGGCACATTGCAATGGAATACTACCGCATGGAATTTAGCGGTAAGGATCTGAAGCCTGCGGTAATCAAATGGATGATTGGTGCAGGATGCTCCAAGGAAGACATTGCCGCGTTTAAGAAAACCAAAGACTCTCGTTGTAATATTACAATGGGTTCTATTGCATCTTGTCTGTTGCGTGGAATGCCTGCTGTTCGAGCAGACTTTAATGACGGCAGAGACTCTGCACTATGGTTGACTAAGGCTATCTCGCAAGTTATTGGCGAAGGCAGTCAAGATATCGATGATGAAGCAGTTGCTGAAGTTAAATCTACAGTTCCAACAGTTTCTATTCAAGACCGAGTACGTGATGCCGCGTATGCAATGACTGAAGAAATCGAAGATGCTATCGAAAGCTTCCAAGCCGACCCTGAAAACTTCGATCCAAAAGCATTTAAGATGCTTAACTTGCTAAAAGGTAAAGAAGTTAAGGCAGCACACGCACGTATTATTAAAGCATTCTATGCACCGCAACTTGCAGAGTTGGAAGAGCTTGCTAGCGGCAAGGGTGATGAACAGTTGAAAGAAGGTTACAGCCATCGTTCTAAGAAACAAATTAAGAACTTGATTGCTTTCTATCAAGAAATTGCCAGTGCATGCGATATGCTTGCACAAGAAGCTAAAGTTAACCGTGCTCCTCGCAAGACTAAAGCAGTTAGCAAGGACAAACTTGTTGCTAAACTCAAGTTCATGAAGACTAACGAGCCGTTAAAACTTGTGTCCGTCAACCCTGTTGATATCATCGGTGCTAGCGAATTGTGGATTTTCAATACTAAAACCCGTAAGTTGGGCCGGTATGTTGCTAGCGAGTTCAATACTTTGAATGTTAAAGGTACTACAATTACCAATTTTGACGAGTTTAAGAGTATTCAAAAGACTATTCGTAAGCCTGAAGAAAAGCTCAAGGAATTCAAAGCGGCTGGCAAGATTGCACTACGCAAGTTCTTGGACGATATCAACGCTACAGACACTAAAATGAATGGTCGTATTAACGAAGAAACTATACTTCTTCGAGTAGCCTAAGTTACTGTGGCTCCTTCCAGTAAGATAAATACTGGAAGAGAGACCACAAATGAGCCAACCTTTTAATATTCAAAACGACACAGTCGTTATTACTAAACTTAATGTTAGTGAAATCACCGAACCAGTAACAGTTAGCGGCGATTTAACCGCGGGTGTTATTACTGTAGAAACATTAAATGTTAAAAATTTAATACGAAACGGTAACAATTCAGCAGAAATTGGAGCATGGGCTTCGAATACCGAAGAGCAATTAAACGGAAAAGGGTTTAGTTGGGCATGGGGCAACGGTGGCACCAACTTGCAATATCGCAATGGCGGAAACTTATGGACCAATGGCAACTTTGATTTGGATCCAGACAAGGGTTTTAAAATTGGCGGTACTACAGTTTTATCAAAAAACGAACTAGGATCGCAAGTTACAAAGAGTCGTTTGAGAGAAGTCGGCGTATTGCGCAGTTTAGAAGTAACAGGCGAAGTTAGCCTAGGCGATTTTGTTCATTTTAAAAGTAATTTCCAGCGTGTTGGTATTAATACAGATACTCCTAATGGTGCATTAAGTGTTGTAGCTAACGATATTGAAATTGTAGTGGGTAGTCAGCAAATAGGTAAGGCCTATGTTGGCACGTATACCAATCATGATTTAGTATTGGGTGCGGATAATACTGCAAGAATTACTGTAAAAAGCAATGGCGAAGTTATATTCGGCGACGAGCAGGCTAAAAGTAGTGTAGTAAAGATCTACGGTGAATTGATTGTTGAAAAGTTAACAACCGACACTCGTACTGATACAATTAGTCCTGTACATTTTAATTCAACCCGTAGTACTCCAATATACGGTTTAGGTTTGGTGTGGACAGGTAACGGTGTTGACCGTAAACTTGTTATGCAAGATGGTCCGGACAGACTGTGTACCACTGAATCTTTCGACTTAGGTGAAGATAAAGCATACTACATCAACGGTACTGCTGTACTATCAGCGGCGGGATTAGGCGCTGGAGTAGTTAATTCAAATCTAAATAAAGTTGGAACACTACAAGACTTAACAGTATCAGGTAAGACAACATTATTAGGTGATGTTGAAGCAATCACTGGACGAGTATCAGCTAAACTGCTATCGTTTAATGATGGATCTCAACAATTGTCATTAGACAGCTACAGACTTAATACTAGTAATCAATTTAGTATTAGCGTTCGTAATCAAGAAGCATTTTATGCAGATTCCAGTGAGATTGCATTGGGCAATAGTAGCAGCCCACGAAGACTTGTAAAGGTATTTGGAACATTAAGTGTTGGTGCTAACAATCCTGATCCAAGAGTAAGCCTTGCTGTAAACGGTAATGCCAGCTTTGCAGGAAGAATGTTCAGTTCTGGTACGGGTGCGCCTATCAATGGCATTTCTAATAAAGGCGACATTGTATGGAACGATAATCCACAGCCAGACAACTACGTTGGTTGGGTGTGTACTGTTGCCGGAGAGCCTGGTACATGGATGCCATTTGGTGCAATTGCTAGCCGATAACATTGACTTTACCTAATAATCGTGTATAATTAATACATGCGGCCTAGGCGTCATCCCGCAATATAAACTCTGCCGCCATTGTTAACAAAGGAAAACAACAATGGCAACATTACAACCCGTCGCTTACAAATACACAAGCACAAAAGAATATCACGACGCATTCCCATGCGCTTATCGTCAATGGCGTAGCGATAGTCACTGTAATCTAATTCACGGCTATTCATTTAGCATGAAATTTTACTTTGGTACTAACGACTTAGACGTTCGCAATTGGGCGGCAGACTACGGTGGTTTGAAAGAACTTAAAAAGATACTAGAAGATCAATTCGATCATACTCTAATCGTTGCACAAGACGATCCGGAACTTGATACATTTAAAATGTTACAAGAAAAGAACATGGCTAAAATCGTAGTCTTACCAAAATTAGGATGCGAAGGTCTTAGCGACATGCTGTACAAGTATGTCAATGGTGTTTATATTCCAGAAATGTGGGGCGAAGGAGAAGCCAAACGTCTATGGTGTTACAAGGTTGAAGTGCGTGAAACTCAAAGTAATATGGCTTTCCGCGAAGGACATCGTGAATGGAATGAGGACTTATTTGCGTAAACTTTGGCGTATTTGGGCCAAAGCATTAGGTGAAAAAGCAGGCAAAACGGACGAGGAATCGGACCGTATTGCTTGCATTCGTACCTTAATTGTGTTATCATACATACTTACAAACATTTTTATAATCGCAGGCGTCATAAGGCATTGGTAATGGGTAAAATAGGCTTCGCATGTAAATGGATTGATACTCCAGATCAAGTTAATGGTATTCACAAAGATGATGATGCCAAACAATACAACACTGGTACAACTACCATAAGTTGGTTAAATAGACAGAGCAAGGATGTAGCAGAACAAAAACTCTGGGACTTGATGGTGCAAAATCTTGCGGCAACGCAAAAACTTGTAGACCGAGTAGGCAAACTTGATGCAAATCGCAGAATGGTTCGAATCAGCAGTGATATCCTTCCTGCGTACACTGAACCCACTTGGAGTTATTTTTGGCAGCGTTCCGACGTTATCAGCTATCTCGAAAAGAATTTTATTGCCATTGGCAATAGTGCGCGAGCAAGCGGTACCCGTCTTAGTATGCATCCTGGTCAATTCGTTGTACTTGCTAGCATCAATGAAGGCATTGTTGGAAGAAGTATAGAGGAGTTTGAATATCATGCGGATATGGCACGTTACATGGGCTACGGTAAATCCTTTCAGGATTTTAAAATCAACGTCCACATCTCGGGTAAACAAGGTCCAGCCGGTATCCGAAGTGCGTACAAACGACTATCGCCAGAAGCAAGAAATTGTATTACTATCGAAAACGAAGAAAACTCGTGGGGACTAGATGACTGCTTGGATTTGGGTAATATCTTACCTATTGTTTTGGACGTACATCATCACTGGATTCGAGAAGGGGAATACCTTACCCCCGAGGACCCGCGTGTACTACGTGTTATTGAGTCTTGGCGTGGTGTTCGTCCCACTATGCATTATTCAGTTAGTCGCGAAGATTATCTAACAAATCATTGTGTAAACTCTTTGCCGAACCATGCGTCATTGTTAGAAGGTGGATATAAAAAGCAAAAACTGCGGGCGCACAGTGATTTTTATTGGAATAATGAAACAAATAAATGGGCAACAACTTTTCTAAACCAGTTCGACATAATGTGCGAAAGCAAGGGCAAAAACCTCGCCAGCATGGAACTGTACAATCAAGCCAAAAGCTATCTCGAGAACAACTAATACATCGTATAGAAACGTTGCGGGAGGAGCTAGAAATGCTTCCCGCAACAGAATCTTCAGAAAAGCAAAAGGAAAAAATACTGCTTAGTATTAAGCAGTATCTTGAACAATTAAATCGTTACGATTAATTACTTCGGTGCTTTTGGTGCCCGAGGCTTCTTAACAGCTGGTACTTTGATAGCAGCGGGTTTAGCAGCTTTTACCTTTTTAACAGCAGGTGCCTTTTTAGCAACTGTCTTCTTAACAGCTGGAACAACAGCAGCCGGAACAACTGCTTCCGGAACAACTACCACTGCCTCAACAGTACTAGCACTTTCTACTGCGGCAACTGCTACCGCTTCCACTTTATACGGAACTTCCGTAACTACTTCTGCAGGCTTCCCTGTGAAGAACTCTTTAATAGCTTTAAACATAGTGTTTATCTCCTTATGGTTTATTTATACTGATGCTAAAGCTGGCCTAGTGTTTTAAGACTACTTACTGGCATATCCCAAATATGCTTACTTTCTGTGCCTTTAGTCTGTGCAAATTTCTTTGCATTGCAATTATTGCATACATGGTACACATTATTGTTTACTCTCTTAGGATCCATTGATCCTTTATCTCTAGTAAATTCCATACGACAACTGTCACACCGAAACAATAGTATAGTCTTCTTACGGCTATACGTGTGAAGCTGACCGTTTTTACTTGTCCTGGTATGTTCAGTAATTATTTGAGATTGTGTTAAAAACATATTGTATTTACATTAAGGTTATAAAATTATTCGATAAATATTCGATAAGAAGGATAAAACGTGATTACAGTATCAGAAAGTGCGGCTGCTAAAATTCAAGACATATTAGCAGAAGAAAACAACCCTAAATTAAAACTTAGAATGTTTGTCCAAGGTGGCGGTTGTGCAGGTTTTAGTTACGGTTTTACCCTGGATGAAGAACAGAATGACGACGACTGGAGTATCGAAGAACACGGAGTCCACGTGTTAGTCGACTCTATGAGCGCACAATACATCCAAGATGCTACAATAGATTATAAAGAAGATCTAATGGGTAGTCAATTTTCAATAAGCAATCCTACCGCAACTACAACGTGCGGCTGCGGTTCAAGCTTCGGAGTTTAAAATGGCAAAACAAGATATAGACATTGGTATACAAGGCAATGACGGTACTGGAGACAGTATTCGCGAATCGTTCCGCAAAGTAAATGAAAACTTTAACGAACTATATGCAGTATTTGGCGCAGGTGGTACGATACCATTTACCAAACTAGGAGATGCTCCTAGTAGTTATAGCACTAACCAAGTTATTATGGCTAGTGCAGATGGTACGCGATTAACTGCTAGAAATCTTGTAGGGGTTGGCATTGCGTTCAATGCTACAGATGACTCCGAGTTGCAAATTATTAGCCAAGCTGGACAATTAAAAGACGAGTCTGAGCCAAGACTTAACCACCCATTAAACATCAACTTACAGCCAATTGGTCCAATTCCTGATCCAAGTGATGAACTAGTTACCCAATGGAATAATACCTTTGATCCGTTTGAAATTACCATCGGTGACTTGCCTATTAGCAAAGGATATGCAGATACTCACTATGTACGTGCTAGCGAAACTGGCGAATTAGTAGATGCATTCCGCGTTCGTCCAAACCCAACAGTTGCGCAAGTTAACGATCCAGATTATGACGCAACATTAACTGGCAATTACGTATCCACAGAAGCAATACAGCGCAAAGATGCTGTGTTCCGCGGTGGAGATACAATGTCAGGTGCGTTAACTTTAAGTGACCATCCTACTCCAATGGCCGGATCTGGCACTCCTAATAGCGGTGATGACTTACAAGCTGCTACTAAATTCTATGTAGATAATAGTACATTTTCAAGTAACATTAATTTGTATGTATCGACAAGTGGCGACGACTTACAAGCAAAGACTCCTCCAGGTAAAGAAGGCCGTTATTGGAATTATGCTTATAAAACTCTGGGTGCAGCAGCGTTACAAGCAGACACATTAGTTTCATTGTCTACTACAGAGCCTGGACCGTATCGTCAACGTATTAGTTATACCATTGGGCCAGACCAATTCTTCAGTACTATCCAAACTCCAGCGGGCGGTGGGTATTCTATAAATGGAGCAACACTAACAGGCGGTAATTCCGAAGTTGTCGGTTATACTGATGCATTTGAAGTTCTGCAGGCTAACAAAGCATTCATCCAAGCAGAAACAATTTCGTATATCAATAACAAGTATGTCAATGCATTTAGCTACGACAAGGCAAAATGTGAGCGCGATGTAAAGTTAATACTAGAAGCTGTTGGAAACGACTTAGTTTTTGGATCTGATTTTAATTCTACAAGAGCTGCTACATTATACTTTTTAGCAAATTCAGCCGCAGTTATTTCTGGACAGCTTTTACAAACAATCGAAGGCATTAAATTTGCCAGAGATCAATTGTTAAACTACAGTTACGATACTACTGATCTTACCACATATGTAAACAGTGTTGTCTATGCACTATGTTACGATCTAGTATTCCAATCAAACTATCAAAGTTTCCAAGTTGGATTAGCATTTAAAGATGCAGGCACAGACTTATCGAATGAAGAAATTGTTGGTGTTCTAGCAGCCATTGAAACATTTATTCTAGGAATACCTGAGATTAGTTCTGTTACCAATGCTGTTGACTCAATAACATCTAACATCAATAATATTGAGGCTGCGATACTTTCTGGATATATTCCAACATTAAGTATTCCAAACTTAGCTAGCACGACTAACGGTCAGAAATCTGCAAAAGAATTACTATTGAATAACGTTGCCTTCATGCAGGCAGAAGTTGTAGCATTCTTAACAGCAGAATATCCAACTGTAGCTTATAGTAGAGCAACTTGCAAGCGAGATGTTAAATTTATTACTTGGAGTTTAGTATACGATTTAATGTATGGTGGTAACAGCCAAAGCGTTTATTCCGGTTTAAGATACTGGTTAGGTACACAGCAGACTATTGCGTCTACTGAAGTAACTGCAACTATTGCCGCAGTAAACTACATTAACACATTAGCTCAAATTGTTATCGATAACGGTAATCAATCAATATTATATCAGACTAGTGTAAAACAATATCGCAATGAAACATTACAAGGCGGCTTGGCAGCAGCTGGTGCTTCTATTAGTGCTAACATTGCAACCATTGCAGATATCATTGACGATTACAACAATGCTCCAGCGCCAACCGCGCCAACTGTAACTAACGGTTCTACTGTGCTACAAGATTGTAGACTAACAGTGTTGTCTAATCTAAGTGAAATTAATACAATTGCATCTGATTATGTAACTACTAACTACCCAGTTGTTAATAATAGTGTTATCCTTTCAGAAATTACTTCATTGTTCCAAATAATGATTGATTTACTAAGCGACGGAATTGCTACAAGAACATTGCCTTCGTATTCAGATCCTGTTGGAATAGATCTAGGTGTAGTTCATGCAAGGTATCTGATAGAAGCAAACTATGAGTTTATTAAGGACCAATGTGTTGGATGGCTAGCTAGTAACTATTCAGGATTAATTTACGATTCTGCTATTTTCAAACGAGACTTACAATATATTTTAGAAGCAGTATGTTACGATATTACATACGGCGGCAATAGTGCTGGTGTATTTGCTGGATATCAAAATAGCCAAATTGCTCCAAGTCAAGTAACTGCTATATTAGACGCATTTGAATTTGCACAAACTTTAACAATTCTAGTCAGTCAACAAACAATAGTATCTCCATTGTATGCGCCGACTCCACAACAGACAAACGTAGCATGGTCCAATGGAGTAAATGCTAGTGCAGCAATCAATGCATCATGGGCAGCAGTGAGAGAAATTGCTAGAGATAATCCTCCAGTACTTCCAACAATTACGTTGTCTCTAATCGAACCCGAGATTAGTAATACTGTTT
>Ga0209599_10001153_pt1 | contig 13349 bp, 12 predicted proteins | sample Shrwel_input2_FT_FD_187534 | JGI IMG/M metagenome (GOLD analysis project Ga0209599, IMG submission 187534) | Subsurface microbial communities from deep shales in Ohio, USA - Utica-3 well 1 S input2 FT (SPAdes) (version 2) ... | reverse complement strand
ATATATTCCACGTCCTAAAATTAAAGATTTAGACAAATTATTAAAAATTGCAGAAAAAGATTTTATTGATATCGATGCTAAAGAAATTATTCATCCTATTACCAAGTATAAAAAAGCTCGTGAAAAACTAATTAAGGCAAATTTCAGGTTAGTAAACTATTTTGCAAAAAAATATGTGTTATCAGGTGTGCCATTAGAGGACCTTATTCAGGAAGGTAATATAGGGCTATTAACAGCAGTTGATCGTTATGATTATCAATTTGGTTATAAATTTTCAACTTATGCAACTTGGTGGATAAAACAATCAATTACTAGAGCGATAGCTAATACTAATCGCTTGATTCGATTACCTGTACATATGTATGAATTAGTTAGTTCTATTGAAATCGCAAGGAAGTCTCTGGAAGACGAAGGTATACCAGTTACTATTTCATCACTGGCACATAAAGCCGGATGCTCAGAGCTGAATGTTAGAAAGGCAATAAGTGCTAATAATTCAGTAGTATTTTTTGATGATGTCTCATATTTAGAGAATGAAATAATTAGCCCATTTTCGGGTCCTGAAGAGGTGATCTTGGCAGCTGACTTAAGAAGAGCAATTTATAGACAGTTGGCTGAATTAGATGAGCGGCCAGCAAAAATTTTGGAACTCAGATTTGGTCTTAAAGATGATAATGATCTTACTCTCGAAGAGGTGGGTAGCCAATTTAATGTTACCCGAGAGCGTATCAGACAAATTGAAGCAAAAGCTTTAAAAAAATTAAGACATATTTCACGTTCTGAATATTTGGAACCTTTTATTACGTTTATAAAAGAAGACTTGAAAGAAGAAGAGAGTACGAAGGAAGGAAGTAATGCATAGCCATATTAAATCTCGTAATGCCCCCCCACAAGCAAGTGCAATGATCGAAGCTTTAAGAGGGTTGGGCTATAACACAGCGACTGCATTGGCTGACATTATTGATAACAGTATTAGTGCTGATGCAAATCATATTGATTTACTTTTTAACTGGGATGGTCAAAAGAGTCGAGTCATTGTTTGGGACAATGGTAATGGCATGAGTGCTGAAGAAATTGATAAAGCAATGAGATTAGGGGGGAGAAGTCCATTAGAACAAAGGGATGCCAAGGATCTGGGTCGTTTTGGTTTGGGGCTTAAGACTGCTTCATTTTCTCAATGTAGAAAATTGACTGTAATATCTTGTGGCAAGGATGGAACCCATAGTCTCAGATGGGATTTAGATGTCTTAGCCCGTCAACAGGATGGGGTGTGGCATTTATTGGAAGGCCCGTTTCCAGAGCTTGAGGATTTAACTAAAGATCTAAATCATGCTGGTCACGGAACAATGGTAATTTGGGAGGAGCTAGATAGAATTGTATCTTCAAAATTTACCGTTGATGACTGGTTGAATCTTATAGATCAGATCGAATCTCATTTATCTATGGTCTTTCACCGCTATCTGGAAATAAAAGAAAAACTTACTATCCGGATAAATGGAAAAGCAATTAAACCTTGGGACCCTTTTTTTTCAGGACATCCATCAAAACCATGGAATTCACCAGTTCAGCCTTTTAAAAATACGCAGATTGAAATTGAATGTCATGTATTACCCCATAAGGATCGTCTAACTGCACAAGAGTTGAAAATAGCTGAAGGACCAAATGGGTGGATAGCTCAACAGGGTTTCTATGTTTATCGTAATGAACGATTAATAGTGGCAGGTAGCTGGTTAGGTCTTAAATCTTCTGATTCCCAAAGAAAAGCATGGGTCAAGGATGAAATCCATAAACTTGCAAGAATAAGGCTTGATATCCCAAATACAATGGATAAAGAGTGGGAAATTGATATTCGAAAAGCTGTTGCACGACCACCAGTATATTTACGGAAATGGTTGGCCAGTCATGCTGAAAATACAAGAAATAGGGCGCGCAAGGTTTTTATTAACCGTGGACAAATTACTCAAACTACGATTGATAAGACCGAAGTCAAGCAAGCATGGAAGGCCGAACATTCAAAAAATGGGATGAGATATAAAATAGATTTGGATCATCCGGTTATTAATTCCGTATTAAATAAATCTGAGAATTTACTTCCAGAATTAAAACTTATGTTAAGAGTTATCGAGGAGACTGTACCAGTTCAAAGAATTTGGTTAGATACTGCAGAAAATAAAGAAGCACCATTAACAGGATTTTCTGGAGAATCATCAGAAGCAATTTTAGATATTCTAAAAACCTTATACCAAAACATGGTGGAAATTAAAGGAATATCCCCGGAAGAAGCAAAAATTAGCCTCCGAACAACCGAACCATTTAATAAATATCCAAATCTAATTTCAACTTTATAAGAGTAATATTTTTAGAGAAATATTTTATGTCAAAAATATCTAAAGAAAATGAACAGCAGGTTATTCAGATTGTTCAAACTCTTTTACTTAATGTACAAGACAAATCTTTGATTACCACACAAATTTTAAATGAAAAAATAAATTTAGCTGTTTCATTAGATACTAAATACAAAGAAAATCTGGATAGAGATTACATTATAGAAGAGCTTATAAGGCGTTATAGTGTATGGATTGGGAAAAATAATATATTAGTTAATGATAATGGGCATATTCCTTGGTTGACGAATGAAAGAAAGAAAGAATGGAAATATTGGCAACGGTATAAAGAATGGCAAGATAAGAAATTGCCATGGATCGCGTTAAAAGCTCTGGATGATTCTACAGATACTATTTTAGGTTTACTTGAGGACCCTGAAAGAACTGATCCTTGGGATAGACGAGGATTAGTGGTTGGTCATGTGCAATCAGGTAAGACGGGGAATTTTACTGGATTAATATGTAAAGCAGCTGATGCAGGTTATAAGATTATTATTGTCTTAGCTGGAATGCATAATAACCTGCGGGCTCAAACCCAAATGCGTTTAGATGAAGGTTTCTTGGGTTATGAAACACATCCTGATCCAGATAAAATTAGAATTATTGGAGTTGGAAATATTGATTCTGGAGTTGCAAGACCTAATTATGTGACGAATAGAACTGAAAAAGGGGATTTTAATAATAAACTGGCAAATGGTACTGGTATTAGCCCAGAGCAACGCCCATGGTTATTTGTTGTTAAAAAAAATAAAACAGTCTTAAAGCGACTGCATAAATGGATTCATGATCATGTCGCAAATACAACTGATCAAGAAACAAAACGAAAAATTGTCACAAATCTTCCCCTTCTTATCATTGATGACGAAGCTGACCATGCTTCGGTTGATACAGGCGAACAGATATTTAATGATTCTGGTATTCCTGATGAAGATTATCAGCCAAAAGCGATTAATAGTCTCATAAGACAAATACTTCATTTATTCACACGAAAAGCATATGTGGGATATACAGCTACACCATTTGCTAATATCTATATTCATGAACACGCGGAAACAAAGCTTGAAGGAAAAGATCTCTTTCCAGAATCATTTATTTTGAATCTGGCTGCCCCCTCAAACTATATTGGCCCTTCTAGAGTATTTGGGATTAATGAAGGCACCGATATAAGAAAAGATCAGCTACCAATAATTCATGAGGTAGATGATCATAATTCTGATGATGGATTAACTGGATGGATGCCAATAAAGCATAAAAGTGATCATAAACCTTATCATGAATCAGAATTTGGTATTCCTTTATCTCTTGTAAAAGCAATAGATACATTTGTCATTGCTTGCGTAGTTCGGCAAGTACGTAAACAAGGCGATGAGCATACATCAATGCTAATTCATGTAACTCGTTTTAATGCCGTTCAAAAAGAAGTATTTGAGAAAGTAGATGAATATGTAAAAAAAATAAGTCAGAGACTAATTAGAAAAATTGAGAATCAGGAGATATTATCTAGGTTTAAAGAACTTTGGGAAAGTGATTTCATTCCTACCAATATAACAATGAATGAAGAAGTACCTGATTTGTGTTCTGAATCTTTGCCCACTTGGGAGACAATAGAACAGATTCTGCCAGAGGTGATCGAACAAATAAATGTACGGATGATCAATGGAACAGCAAAAGATGCTCTTGATTATGCAGATAGTGCAGAGGGATTAAAAGTCATTGCTATTGGTGGTGATAAGTTAGCACGTGGTCTAACTCTGGAGGGATTATGTGTTAGTTATTTTTTACGTGCATCTAGAATGTATGACACATTAATGCAAATGGGAAGATGGTTTGGGTATCGTGGAGGATATCTTGATCTCTGTCGACTTTATACTCCTTCTGAATTAGTTGAATGGTTTGAACATATTGCAGATGCCTCTTTAGAATTGAGAGAAGAATTCAATCTTATGGTAGATAGTGGAGGTACACCACGAGATTATGGACTAAAAGTGCAGTCACATCCTGTATTAATGGTTACGTCCCCCCTAAAAATGAGAACTGCAAAGTCTTTATATTTATCATTTAGTGGAACTGTAAGTGAAACAGTAAGCTTTATGAAAGATGAGAAAATTCTAAAAAATAATTTTGAAGCTTTAAGTTACCTGATCAGCACCTTGGGGAAACCATCTAAAACTCCTATGCGGCTCCGTAATAATCCTCCAGATAATAAATCGACTTCTAATAATTATTATTGGGAAAACGTTGAGCATATACATATTCTCGATTTCCTTGATCATTATAAAACTCATCCAGAATCTCTCAAAGCTAACAGTAAAATGTTAAAAAAATTTATTGAAAGCATGGCTGAACAGGGAGAGTTAAAATCATGGAATATTGCATTAATGGGAGGAAGTATTACACGTTCACCTATACAATTATCGGATTCAATTATAGTAAAAAAAGCTGAACGTAAAAGTAACGGGAAGCATGAGGATAGATATGCAATCCGTAGGTTATTATCACCTAGTGATGAAGCATTGGATTTGAACCCAGATGAATGGGCTGAAGCATTGGAAATTGCTTCCCAACACAAAGAAGAGGGAGCTGAAAAAAATAATAATTATCCTAGTGGAATTAGTTGTCGTCTTGTTCGTGGTAAAAATAGACCAGAAACAGGTTTATTAATTATATATTTGCCAGAAGACTCTAAACTTTCTGAGGTGAAAGAAATACCTTATGTAGGTTTTGCATGCAGTTTTCCTTACAGTAATTTAGATAAAAAAGTTGAATATAAAGTAAACAATATTGAATGGGAGAACCTCTATGGGGCTGCAAATTGATCAACAACAGATATTAGTAGCTTGGAAAGCTTTATCTTCAACAGATAATCAGGAGGGATGGGTTACTTTTCCTCTATATAAACATAATAATTGGTCTTTGTTGGCAAGTTACAATCTTTTAAAACGTGAGGAAGCAATTTTTCTGGATATCAATTACTCCCAGATTCTCGAATCAAGGATTACCTTACCTATAGCTCAAGGTTTTAGGGTACAAAGGTTTAATGAGGCGGCAAGAAAAGGTTTTGCTCTTGTACGGCAAGTAGATGGTGATCTGGACTTATTCACAAAGATGATTGTGGATGTATGTAACACAATAATCCAATATCAGGACTTGAATGAAAATAAACTAGTTTCTGTATTTATTAATAGAATTTATGCTTGGCTTTCTTTTATGTCGAAAGGGGAGCGAGAGCTCTCTCAGGAGGCGGAATTAGGTTTAATAGGGGAGTTAGAGGTAATATTGAGTTTAATTTCCTTAAATCTACCTATCTCAGAAGTATTAAATGCTTGGAAAGGGCCTCTGGATGGCCTAAAAGACTTTGAAATGGGTTCTGGTGCTATAGAAACTAAAAGTACATTATCAAATCAAGGTTTTGTTGCAAAAATTAATTCACTCGAACAATTAGATGATAGTGAGAAATCACCACTATTTTTAAATGGCTATCGTTTTTCTCTAAATTCAGTAGGTAAAACATTAACTGAACGAATTAATTTAATTCGTGAGCAGTTAAATGATTATCCAGCTGAACTTTCTAGGTTTAATAACCTTTTGTTGAGAATTGGATATCTGGAAAGTGAGAAAGAAAACTATATCCGTAAATTTAAAACTGAAAACTCGTTTTTTTGGTTGGTTGATGAAAATTTTCCACGATTAGTACCTGGGAATATCGCTGTAAATATAAGACATGCTAAATATGAAATAGATTTAACACCCTTTATAAACCAGTCTATTGATTTAAGTTTAGTTCTTCAGAAATTAGGAATTGGAAATTGTGGAATTAATTGATTTTTTAAAAAATATTCAGAGTGATGTACAAACTGAAATATCTACACGAACTGAAGAATCAGATCAACAAGGTTTATATGCAGAAGTTATATTTACTGAAATTGTTACTCAGCACATGTCAGAGATTGGTATGACATTCGAGCCTGAGATGTGTCGTTATTATGCAAATATACAAGGTATACTCCGTTTAAGTGGCTTTGCAATATCTGAAGAAGCCGATCAATTAGATCTATATGTTACTGAATATAGTGGCAATAACGAATTAGAAAATATTCCTGACTCAGAAATTAAAGCAGCAGCAGAACGCTGTTTGAGATTTCTCAAATACTGTGTTGAAAAAAAGCTATCTTCAAAAATGGATGAGTCTCATGAAGCATACCCATTAGTTCGTACGATAGAAGATGGTTATTCTCAATTTGAACAGATACGGATTTATGTATTAACAGACAGAGTGGCAAAAACTCGTCAATTTCAAAGTAGAGAAATACAAGGTAAAACAATAAAACTTGAAGTTATTGATATATCAAGGCTATTTAATCACCTACAAGAAGGTAAACCTAGGGATGAACTCATTGTGAATTTTGAACATGTTTCTGGTAGCCCACTTCCATGTGTGTGGGTTCCAAATGAGCATGGAGAGTATGATTATGCAATGACTGTAATTCCTGGAGAGGCTTTAAGATATGTATATGAAAAATATGGTCCACGTATTCTAGAGGCAAACGTTAGATCTTTTTTAAGTCAGACAGGAAAAGTAAATAAAGGTATCCGTGATACTTTAATTGATCAGCCAGAACGTTTCATGGCTTACAACAATGGCGTGGTAATTATCGCAGATGAAGCACATTTAGGCAGATTAGAAAACGGTGGAATTGGTATCTCTTGGTTAAAGGGAATGCAAATCGTAAATGGAGGACAAACAACAGCTTCCATGTTCTTTACCAAGAAAAAAAATCCAGCAGTTAACCTGAAAGCTGTGCATGTACCTGCGAAAATCATTGTTTTAAGAAAAACAGACCCTCTGGAAGAAGAGCAACTGATTTCAGATATTTCACGCTATGCGAATAGCCAAAATGCAGTCAAGCAATCGGATCTTTCAGCGAATAAACCTTATCATATTAATCTTGAAAAGTTAGCACTATCAACTTATTGCCCTGATGGTGTAAGCCGATGGTTCTATGAAAGAGCTGGGGGAAGCTATAAAGTAATGCTTGAGCGTGAGGGCAAAACTCCTGCTGGCATTAAACGTATACAGGAACTTATACCTACCAGCAGAAAAATTACTAAAACTGAATTAGCCAAATATGTTTGTGCATGGGAGCAAAAGCCTGATCTGGTGAGTTTAGGAGGGCAAAAGAACTTTACTGCATTTATGAATATGATTCAGTCGACCGATGAGGATAAGCAGTTACAATTTGATGTCATCTATTATAAAAATATTATTGCACAAACCATCATATTCAAAACTGCACAGAAAGTTATCAGGTCAAAATTTCCTGCTTTCCAAGCTAATATAACTGCATATACAGTGGCAATTTTATCTCAAAAAATCGGAAGTCGTGTTAACCTTCAAAAAATCTGGTTAAATCAAAAACTTTCTGAAGGACTTGTTAAACAGATTCTGATTTGGTCAGAGGAAGTTAATAAATACCTGCATGAAAGTGCCAAAGGGAAAATGATTTCTGAATGGGCAAAAAAAAATGAATGTTGGGAATTATTATCGCAATATGAATATTTAGAAAATGATCCTGACATTGAGGAGCTAAAGTAACCTAATTTTAATAGTTAAAATTAAATTCTTTAGGTCTCTTTTTGACTATCTTTGTGAGATGAATGTAGAAAATTATGGAATATTGATTTTAAAGAGTCGGAAATTAAATACTATTTCATCTCATTAATTCCTTGTAGTTGCCTTCATAAATATTGTCTCTAATTCGAGAATTATATTAATGCCCTAGAAAATTAATAAAAACAGCTTCTAAAATCTTAGAAGCTGTAATCAACTTTTCTGCTAGATTGAAATAAATGGGTTTATGAAATTTATTTGTATGCTTAAGGTTAACAGTTCAAGGGCTTTGTTGTACAAAGCTACCCCTATATTTTATTGAGATAATTGGCTTAAGCAAACAGTTTAGCTATCCATTTATTCTTCGGTCATCCCAATAACACGGCACTACAGTCAAATTATTTTCATGCAACCGTGACCATAATCGGACACCTAAATCCCGCTGTATATTTTGTAATGTGAAATTGGAAATTAGCAGCGTCGACTTCATGTTGTCGTAACGGCTATATAAGATCTTATGCACCATCTCCAAACGTTTCTCATGCCGGTCATGCAGGCCATATTCATCAATCACCAATAAATCAAAACTGGAGAAATGTTCGATAACTTCCTTTTCAGAGAGTGAAGCATCTGACCATGTGTCCATCATTTTTTGAGCAATTTCTGCACTGGTATAGTAGCGTGCAGATTTTGTACTGTTATGCAGAATGTTGCGAATAATTGATGCACTCAGATGGGTTTTACCTGTACCCGGTGTACCAATCATCAACATGTTCGGGTTTTGGTCAGAAATAATCTGTTGTGCAAAGGCCTGACATAGCTTGATGGTATTGTCTTGAGCAGGGCATGCAACTACAAAATTCTTGAAGCCACGGTCCAGATAGCGTTTATTGAGCCCTGAGTTTTTGATTTTCTGTTGTAGCAATCGCTGTTGCAGTTCATCCTCATAGGCTGCATTTGAGTGATGGACGGTTTCTTTGGCACACAATTTACAGAGCCTGTGACCTGCAATTTCCATCAAGGGTATATGATGGGTAGCGCAAAGTGTTTCCGTTGTTTCTGCGCGAAACTGGAGTGTTTTAAGCATGGTATTCATGACTGATCTCCTAAATCCACTTTGAATTTTCTAAAAAATTCTCATTTTTTTCTTCAAAATTTGAAGATGAAGATGAAGATGAAGATGAAGATGAAGGGCATGATTCAAGCATGACTTGAGTAATACTCGGGCTCTTCTCAAGAGCTGCTTGAGCATTTACTTTTCGTTGCTTGGTTGATGCTTGAGCATTACTTGCGGATTTACCCCAACGTGCTTGAGCTGCATTTTTAGCTTTATCAGATTTCATTTGCTGATTTTGCAATGCTTGGCTTTTTAAACTGGTTAAAAAATTTGAATGAATCTGCTCAGATTCGACTTCAAACAATTCCAGGGCTATCAGCGTATTTAACAAAGTTTTAGCCTTGGTGTGCTGCGGTAATTTCGTGATGCTGCATACCGTTGCTAAATCATGAGGAATGGCACCATTTTTCCAGAAATCCATCATTAACAGCAGTGCCGCACCAATTTGTTCTGCTGTCATTCGTGCAAATTTCGCCTGTAGGTCGCCAATATAGAGTGGCATCCAAATTGAAATATCTTTATTCATATGTTGACCTTTTTATAGGTATAAAGGGGCTAAGGTCATCGATTTGATGACCTTTTATGTTTGTTTTATGAGTGAGCGAGACTCATTAAGCGGAGACGGGCCTGTTGAGCCAAGTCATCGTAATGAGCTTGCCCTTCATCTAGCATTCGCTGTAGCCAGAGTCTTAATGCTTGGTGATCATCGAAGCATTTATTGATTTCCAGCAAAAAGGCCAGATTGTGCAGTTTCGGAATGTGTAGCTCATGGATTAATTCACGAGCGACCATATCTGCTTCAGGGCTGACGACCACACCACCAAAGAAAGCTTTACTATTCATGTGCAAGCTCCTCTGTATTTAGTTTTTCCAACATGGCTTCAAATGCACTGCCATCGCGGCGCGTAACATTGGGAATGTAACGGCTATAGACTCGGAATAGCATTTCAGTCGTTGAATGTCCCAATTGACGTGCGATCCATTCCGGATTTTCTCCTGCCGACAACCAAAGAGTTGCTGCTGTATGACGTGTTTGGTAGGCTCTTCTAGACTTCAATCCTAGAAAGCGCAAGATCGGATGCCAGACACGTTTATTCACCAGACGGTAATCGAGAGGTCCACCATCACGATTGCAGAAAACAAACTCTGATTTACCATTATTTAAGCTTTTCTGTTGCAGAAAGGCTTGGTAAACGCGGTCATTCATCTGGATCGTGCGGTCAGAACCATAAGTTTTGGTTGCACCAAGCACACCATTCACTAACGCTTCTCTGATATGGATTTCACGACGCTGTAAGTCGATATTTTTCCATTGCAGACCATCGATTTCACTGGTACGCATACCCGTAAAAAAGCGAATGGTGTAATAGGGGCGGAAGTCTTCACGCACTGTGGTAAGAATTTTATGCACCTCTTCCAAAGAAAAAGGTGTGACTTCAATCTTGCTTTCCTTCAGATTGTTAATATTTTTATAAGGCGACTCAAACTCGTATCGTTCAGCCGCATCATTGAGTATCATACGTAAAGGCGTCATGATTTGATTGATCCTCGATGCTTTCAGACTTGTTTGATCTTTTCCGTGTGTCACTTTGGCGAGAGAGGCACGGAAGTTCAGCAAGTCTGACTTCTTGATTTTCGAGAGAACCTGATTACCAAAAGCAGGAATCAAATAGTTTTTGATCACAATTGAAACCTTTTGCTGGTATGAGGTTCTCCACTCAACTTGTTTCTGCTTAAACCACAATTCAGTAAACTCTTTAAAAAGAGGAACTTTGGTCTGTACAGCAATTTGCTGACTTCTTTTTTCCTTAAACTCCTCAACACGGTTACTTTTTGGAAAGTACTTTTCGTATTCAAAAGTTCCCAAAGTAATTTCAGCTTCAAGCTGTTCGAGACGTTTTTTCAAAATGCGTCGGTTATAAGCATTGTCTTCAAGATTGGTTGTTTCTCTGCAACGAATGCCCATGTAGCGAAAGTCGGCAATCAGTTTGCCACTTCGTTCCCGGATGGTAGCCATCAGTTAAACCTCCTAAGCCTTATTGCAGGGCATCCATGCTTAAACCAGTGAATTTAAGCATTTCAGTTTCAATGCGTTCCCAAACAAAAAGAATTTTGCGGCCACCAAAAGGACGGATGTAGTGAACACCTTCGATAAAGACACTGTCCTTTAGCTGGTTGCGAATAGTACGAGCGTCGTACTGGATTTTTTCAGCCAGTTGCTGGGCTGTGAGATAGGTATATGACATAATAGAGCCTCATATTTTTTACTAGGTAACTAGGAAAAATTATTCCTAAGACATAAATTATCATATTTTTATGTTGTTGCAAGTACTTTTTATGATTTAAGTAGGAAATTTTATGATTATTTCAAACTTGGCAGTTTTATTAGCAGAAAGGAAACTTAAGGTTGCTGATTTGGTAAGAAGTACTGGAATTAATAAATCTACTTTGCACAAACTTTATAATGATGAATCTGTACGGATTGATTTTGAAACCATTGATAAAATTTGTATTGCATTAGATGTGGGAGTGGGTGATTTATTGATTTTTAAGAAAATTGATAATAATCAAAATGATAATGACTAGTTTGGTCACAAATGGTCACATCAAAAAGTGAAATGGTCACAAATTATTGAACGATTGGTAAAAAAATACTGTACTTTGAAAAGAGTTTGGTGTTTTTTACAGCCAAAAAAGCTCTGAGGGGGCTAAAAAGTAGTGATGAAATGAGAGCATTTGAGATCAATTAAGAGCATTTTTATAGTTATGGGCACGCTATGGTCACATCTTGGTCACAAAATACAAATTACATTAAGAATATTTTTTATTGACTCGAATAACAAAGGAACGGGGAATTTTAAAAAATATAATAAAATCAACAAGAAAAAAGCCCTAATCTTTCGACTAGGGCCTTTTAAATTTGGAGCGGGAAACGAGACTCGAACTCGCGACCCCAACCTTGGCAAGGTTATGCTCTACCAACTGAGCTATTCCCGCTTATTGAGCAGTTTTTACTAAAACTTACACTAAAAAATTTGAGCGGGAAAGGAGACTCGAACTCCCGACCCCAACCTTGGCAAGGTTATGCTCTACCAACTGAGCTATTCCCGCATGCCGTGTATAATACATTAAGCAAAAATAGGGTCAATAATTTTATGCAAAGAAAATGATTAATTGCATAAAATAAAAGCACTTCTAGCAGAAAAAATCTAAAAAAGTGAAATTTTGTATAAGCATTTTACTGAAACGGTGCTCATGTATACTAGTAAGCTATCGCAATCTGACCTACCGAGTGACTGATGACTTTAGAACAACAATTGATTGAACGTATAAATAGCCTAACTCCAACTCACCTTGAAGTGATCAACGAGTCAGCAGGACACGGTGGTTATTTTCCGGGTAAAGAATCTCATTTTAAAGTTATTGTAGTGAGCGAAGCATTTCAAGGCTTACGTTTAGTACAACGCCATCAAAAAATTTATGCGGTTGCGGCTGAGCTGATGAGTCCAGGCAAAATTCATGCGCTAGCAATTCATGCCTATATTCCGACTGAGTGGCAAGGACAAGCACCAGCAAGCCCAGATTGTGCTCATGCACCAAAAAACTAAAGGTTGATTATGGACGCTCACTTAATTACTAAAATCATTCATATGTCAGCAGTAAGTTTGTTGATACTGGTGTTTGTTGCACGCGCTGCGACTTTATTTATTGATGTTAAAAATCAGCAACCTAACGTAAATGCACGCAAAAGCTTAGTTGGAATGCAGCATCTCTCTTTAACATTGATTATCGTGACAGGTGCAACGCTCTTATTTATGAATAATTTTGATGTAAAACCGTGGTTTTATGCCAAAGTCATTCTGTTTTTTGTACTGTGGTCATCATTGATCAAAACTTATAAAAATGACGACACTATTCTTTTGGTACAACGTCGCGCTGGTTTATTGATCGGCTCGGTCGCATTAATTGGTATTCTCGGCTTGGTGATGATTAAACCTGTTTTTGCTTAATTGTTTGACATTGTTTTAGTAATTGTTTTGGCTCTAGGTTAAACTGCGTGCAGTTTACAAAAAATATTGTAGAGGGAAATCATGTTAACGCGTGTGGTATTTAACCAAAAAGGTGGTGTGGGGAAGTCGAGCATTACAGTCAATTTGGCGGCGATTAGCGCTAAACAAGGTTTAAGAACTTTGGTGATTGATCTCGACCCACAAGCAAATTCCAGCCAGTACCTTTTAGG
>Ga0209599_10001152_pt1 | contig 13356 bp, 15 predicted proteins | sample Shrwel_input2_FT_FD_187534 | JGI IMG/M metagenome (GOLD analysis project Ga0209599, IMG submission 187534) | Subsurface microbial communities from deep shales in Ohio, USA - Utica-3 well 1 S input2 FT (SPAdes) (version 2) ... | reverse complement strand
GATTTTACCCATTTGATTTTTGAAATTTTGAGCCGTAAAAATACAATTTATTATGGGATATGAAAATGTATTTTGTTAACAATCTTGTAAAGTTTGGATTGGGATAGGATTTGGGAGGGTTGCTTGTTTTTTTGTGAAATTTAAAATTGAAATTGGAATATAGTAGAAATAAGAAAACCAGCTTTAGTGCTGGTTTTTATGTTTGGTAATATTATTTTAATGATACATATTGTCTGTTGATCAATACATACAATATGTATAGTTTCGTTTAATGGTAAATGAATTTCTAATAAAAGAATTTGGCAACAGAATTAAGCAATTAAGGCTTGAGAAAAATATTAGCCAAGAAAAGTTATCTTTTTTAACAGGTTTCCATAGAACTTATATTGGAATGATAGAAAGAGGTGAAAGAAATATTTCGCTTTCAAATATTGCGATGTTTGCGAAAGTTTTTGAGTTAAATGTATCTGAACTTTTAGATTTTAAAATTATTAATCCAAATCATAATTATGAGAATTATGAAATAAAATCTGAGAAGTAATGTCAAGAAAACACTCATTTGTATTGACATTGTCAAATAATATCACAGAAAAAGAAGGGGTTAATTTTTTAATTGAAAATTATACAGGCTTTTTCAAAATTGATTTATCAACTAAAAAAGAATTATTAGATTTACTTAAAATAGAACATAGATTTCTTCAGGCTTTTGATTTAATTTATTTACCTGAAATGGTTGGTAAAATTACCGATACTGATTTTATTCAAACATATTTAGAAGATATAATTTTAGTTGAATTAAAAACGACAAAAAAATATTTACCTGAAAATCCAAAAGGATTTTTTTTTGGAGCGACTGAAAATGAATTTAATTTTGGTAAAATTCTTGGCTCAAGATTCCGTTTTTGTTTTGTTAGTTTACATGAGAAGGGTTCTTCATATGCATTTTTAACTTTAGATGAATTAGAAGAAAGAATAAAAAATAGAAGAATACAATATCATATTAATTTATAAAATTCAGTAAAGTTCACAATCAATAATAAAGTGTGAATTTTTAAATTCTTCTATTAGTTCTTCTCTGGTATATTTATGATTTTCATCAAAAATTATTTTTCGCTTACATCAAAAAAGTAAAAGACCCCGCCCTTTTTTTATAAATCTCCCATGTACTTGTTAATATGCCTTTTCGTTTTGTGATTTCAAAACCACAATCAGATTTTTCTTCTAATGTTAAAATTAGTTGTTCCATAGTCATATTCAAAATTATAGTTTTAATCTGAATAGAACTGCTTACAATTGTATACTTTTAAGAACTTTTAAGCATAAAAAAACACCAACATTTCTGCTGGTGTTTCGTTATAAAAAGTGTATGAAATATTTATTCTTCCAATAAAACCTCCAAAATACTAATGGCGGCGTCGCTAATTTTAGTTCCGGGACCAAAAACAGCCACAGCTCCAGAGTCAAAAAGGAATTGGTAATCTTGTGCTGGGATAACTCCCCCCACAATAACCATAATATCTTCACGACCGTATTTTTTGAGTTCTTCAATTACTTGAGGGACTAACGTTTTATGTCCGGCAGCTAAAGATGAAACTCCCAAAATGTGCACGTCATTTTCTACGGCTTGTTTGGCTGCTTCTTGAGGGGTTTGAAATAAGGGGCCAATATCTACGTCAAAACCTACATCGGCATAACCGGTGGCTACTACTTTGGCACCACGGTCGTGGCCATCCTGCCCCATTTTGGCAATCATAATTCTTGGGCGACGTCCCTCTTTTTTAGCAAAGGCATCTGCTAATTGTTTTGCTTTTGCAAAACTTTCGTCGTTTTTTATCTCTTTGCTATACACGCCGCTAAAACTTCTAATTTGTGCTTTGTATCTTCCAAAAACCGTTTCTAAAGCGTCGCTAATTTCGCCTAAAGTGGCTCTGTTGCGCGCAGCTTCTACGGCTATATCTAATAAGTTGCCATCATTTCCTTTGGCACAGTCTACTAATTTTGAAAGACTGGCTTGTACTTTGGCAGTATCACGAGTCGCTTTGATTTGTTCCAAACGTTCAACTTGTTGCTTGCGAACGGTTTGGTTGTCTACCTCTAAAATATGTAAAGGATCTTCTTTGTCTAGACGGTATTGGTTTACCCCAACGATAATATCTTGACCGCTGTCAATACGCGCTTGTTTACGTGCTGCCGCTTCTTCAATACGCAATTTCGGAATACCAGCTTCAATGGCTTTGGTCATGCCTCCTAATTCTTCTACTTCTTCCATCAAAGCCCATGCTTTTTCGGCAATTTCTGCCGTCAGACTTTCTACATAATAACTTCCTGCCCAAGGATCAACCGTTTTGCAGATTTTAGTTTCTTCCTGTAAAAAGATTTGGGTGTTACGAGCAATACGTGCCGAGAAATCGGTTGGTAACGCAATGGCCTCGTCTAAGGCATTGGTATGTAGTGATTGGGTTCCGCCAAAAGCTGCCGCCGCTGCTTCTATAGCAGTTCGTGCCACATTGTTAAAAGGATCTTGCTCGGTTAAACTCCAGCCGGATGTTTGACAGTGCGTACGTAATGCCAGCGATTTGTCATCTTTAGGATTGAATTGTTTTAGCAATTTGGCCCAAAGCATACGACCGGCACGCATTTTGGCAATTTCCATAAAGTGATTCATTCCAATTGCCCAGAAAAAAGAAAGGCGAGGAGCAAAGGTATCAATATCCATTCCAGCAGCTATACCGGTACGAATGTATTCCAGTCCGTCAGCTAACGTATATGCTAACTCAATATCGGCCGTAGCACCTGCTTCTTGCATGTGGTAACCTGAAATCGAAATCGAGTTGAACTTTGGCATTTTTTTACTAGTATAATCAAATATATCAGCAATGATTTTCATCGAAGGAGTTGGTGGATAAATATATGTATTACGCACCATGAACTCTTTTAGAATATCATTTTGGATGGTTCCTGAAAGCAAATTAGGAGTAACGCCTTGTTCTTCGGCAGCGACAATGTAAAACGCCATAATGGGTAAAACCGCGCCGTTCATGGTCATCGAAACCGACATTTCATCGAGTGGAATTTGATCGAAAAGTACTTTCATATCTTCCACAGAATCGATGGCAACACCAGCTTTTCCTACATCACCAACCACACGTTCGTGATCGGAATCGTAACCGCGGTGTGTGGCTAAATCGAAGGCAACGGATAAACCTTTTTGTCCTGCGGCTAAATTTCTTCTATAAAAAGCATTACTTTCTTCGGCTGTTGAAAATCCGGCATATTGTCGGATTGTCCAAGGTCTTCTCACGTACATGGTCGCGTAAGGTCCGCGAAGATTTGGGGCGAAACCAGCTCCGAAATTCAGATGTTCCAATCCTTCAAGGTCGGCTTCTGAGTAGGTCGGCTTTACGTTTATTCCTTCTGCGGTTAAAAATGAGTCGTTAGCTGATGGCTGATGGCTATTGGCTGATGGCTCTAAAGTAATATGTTGAATATTTTTTCTCATTTTATTATTCCACCACTTTAAAAATATAATTGCGATAGATTAGTGTTTTGTCTTTATTGTTCACCAGAGCTCCAGTAATTGCAGTGGCTGTTCCTCCAAGGAATAAAGCAAAGGCATTTCCGTTTTTGGCCAAACCGGCTACTCCAGAACCCGCAATAAGTCCAGCGCCTACACCATACAGTATGTTTTTAGCCTTGCGTCCCCCTTTTACATAGTTTTTAATACTGCTAATGTTGCTTACGGTAATGTCATTTCCATTTACAGCAATCGTTTCGGTATCTTTTATGGTTAATTCGCCTACAAACTTTTTACGATCCATTGTGGTTAATTTGACTCTGCTGCCTTGTTCAAAAACAGTGCTTTTACCATTTACTTTATTGGCTGCTTCTAATCTTTTGGTTTGAGCCAATGCGTTTAAAGAAAGAAATGCGAATACGATTAAAATTATTTTTTTACTCATGCTTTTATGATTTGTTTTTTGGAATTCGTGAATCTTCGATTTCATGTTTTTCAGTTTATTGGTTTTCGGTGGCTAGACGTTCTTGTTCCATTTTTTCGGCCAAACGTTTTTCTATGATAGGCGTGATTAATGTTTTTCTTGGGTTTTGCTTTACGAAAGGATACAATTCCAAATCGTCTTTCATTCGGTCGTTTTTATTCGGGTATTTATTGGTTCCGAGTAAGATTTCTTTTCCTTCGTTGAACAAAGTTTGCTCTTTTTCGGCACTTTCTTTTATTTTTCGTTGAATGTTTCCTTCGATCAATTGGGTAATGAATCCGCCATTGGCTTCTATTTCTTTGAATAAAACCAAGGCTTTTTCGGCTAATTGTTTGGTGAGCTCTTCAATATAATAAGTCCCATCGGCAGGATTATTGACTTTGTCAAAATAACTTTCGTTTTTCAAGACCAACAATTGGTTTCTTGAAATTCTATCGCCAAATTCGTTGTCTTTGTGGTAAATAGCGTCATAAGCCAAGTTGGAAACCGAGTTAGCACCGCCTAAAACAGCACTCATACATTCGGTTGTGGTGCGAAGCATGTTCACGTTGTAATCGTAAAGCGTCTTGTTTCGTTTGGTTGGAGTCGCCAGAATTTGACAGTCAAAATTGTGATTGTATTCTTTGGCTAATGTGTTGAATAGTAGTCGCAAGGCACGTAATTTGGCTATTTCAAAAAAATAGTTCGTTCCTACGGCTACATTTAGGGAAATAGGTTTGTTAATAGAAGTTATTCGGTTGAAATATTCGTTAACATGTGCCAAAGTATATGCCAGTTGTTGTACCATGTTGGCTCCTGCATTTTGATACAAGCTACTGTCACAGTTAAGAAAAAGTATGTGGGTACAGTTTTTTGCAATCTCGTTTAGAATTTTAAAATCATCCTCTAAATTCGAAAACCAATTTCCTTCTCTGGCTAATTGACCTATTGGGTCAAGCTCTATTGTAGAAGTTCCTGTTCGATTTCCTGCAAGGGTATTTATTTTTTTGATAAAATCAAGATTCAGAAACCCTAATTTTAATGAAACATGGATATCGGTTGGGATGGAATGTAGTAATTTTTCAATATCAGTCGCTTCATTATCTATGGTAAATCGAAGGCTTTCGGCGCCACGTGATAAGGTGTCTAAAGCTCTGGCGATTGATTTGTCTGTATCGTGCACAAAAATGTTTTGTACAATTCTGAAGTTAGTCGCTTCTGTTACGACAGCAGAAGGTTTTACCGTTTCATCTTTGTGATAAAAAGGTTTTATCTTTATTCCTTCAGGACTTTCCCAAACCAATGTTTCGTTATAATCGGCGCCTTTCAGTTCGTACTGAATTTGTTGTTTCCATTGTTTAGAGGAAACTTCATCGAATTCGTTAAATAACTCTTTAGACATTTTAGTTTTTGTATTTTATGATTTGTGAAGCTTATTCTATCGTATCTCCTTCAAATTCTATGATGTAAATATCTTCACTTTCTTTTTTCATGTAATATTTTTCACGGGCATAGCGCTCAATTTCGGCAGGATTTTTAAGCTTTTTGATGCTTTGTTTGTCCTTTGCTATTTCGTCCTTATAATATTGTTTGTTATCTTCTAGCTCTTCAATTTCTCTATTTAACAAGCGATGATCCAGATAGGAGTAATTGTCTAAAAACACCATCCAAACAATAAAAAAAACAGTAACAATAAAATATTTATTGCTCAGAAACTGAAGCCAAGTATTGTTTTCGATAATTTTTTTGAATGGGTTTGTCATTTTTTGGAATGCTATTGCATTAGCTTCTAAAAATAGTAAATATTTATGAAATACGCTGATTAATTACGGCGCGAACTACATCGATAGCCACGGTGTTGTATTTGTCATTTGGTATAATGATATCTGCATAGGCTTTTGTAGGCTCAATAAACTGTTCGTGCATGGGTTTTAACGTGGTTTGGTAACGACTTAAAACTTCTTCCATGTCACGTCCACGCTCGGCGATATCTCTTTTTAATCGGCGAATTAATCGTTCGTCCGAATCGGCGTGCACATAGATTTTAATATCAAACAAGTCGCGAAGTTCCGGATTGGTTAAAATCAGAATACCTTCTACAATCATTACTTTTCGTGGATGTGTGTGAATAGTATCGCCGGTACGGTTGTGTTTGACAAAAGAATAAACGGGTTGGTCAATTGGTTTGCCATCTTTCAAATCTTTTAGATGTTGTACTAAAAGTTCGAAATCGATGGAACGAGGATGATCAAAGTTGATTTTTGTACGTTCATCAAGAGACAAATCGCTGGTTTCTCTATAATAATGATCTTGGGAAATTATTCCTACTTCAGTTTCGGGTAATTCATTCATGATTTGATGAACAACCGTTGTTTTTCCAGAACCTGTTCCGCCTGCAATGCCTATAATTAACATAAAAGTGTGTTGATATTAAAGGGCAAAAGTAGGAAATATTTTTAGAGTATTTTGTCTTGATTTTATGTTTTTTAAAACCAATTAAAAACAAAAAAACCCTCTTGCAAAACAAGAAGGATTTTTACTTTCGTCGGGGTGGCAGGATTCGAACCTGCGACCTCCTGGTCCCAAACCAGGCGCGATGACCGGGCTACGCTACACCCCGAAAGCGGGTGCAAATATAAGAGTTTTTTTTACTTAAAAAAGTGTTTTAGGAATAAATTTAGGGCTAAAATAAAAATTGTTTATAAAACTATTGAAAACTGTAATTTGGTTTACCGCGATTCGATTATAATTTCTGTATTTTTGAACTCAAAATTTTTAAGTTATGTCAGATTCAATAGAAAAAATAAAATGCCTTATTATTGGTTCAGGTCCTGCCGGATATACAGCGGCTATTTATGCCGCCAGAGCTAATATGAATCCAGTTTTATACCAAGGAACACAACCAGGAGGACAGTTAACTACAACTAATGAAGTGGAAAATTTTCCAGGATATCCTGAAGGAGTAACCGGTCCGGAAATGATGGTACAATTGCAAGAACAAGCCAAACGTTTTGGAACCGATATCCGTGACGGATGGGCAACTAAAGTGGATTTTTCGGGCGATATTCATAAAGTTTGGATTAACGATTCGATAGAATTGCATTGTGAAACGGTAATCATCTCTACAGGAGCTTCGGCAAAATATTTAGGATTACCATCCGAACAACTTTATTTAAACTTAGGGGGTGGCGTTTCGGCTTGCGCAGTTTGTGACGGATTTTTCTACAGAAACCAAGAAGTAGTGATTGTGGGTGCTGGTGATTCTGCTTGTGAAGAAGCACACTACTTGGCCAAAATGTGTAAAAAAGTAACCATGTTGGTGAGAAGCGAGCAATTTAGAGCGTCTAAAATTATGGAAGCTCGTGTGCGTAAAACCGAAAACATCGAAATTTTAATGCATACCGAAACAGATGAGGTTTTGGGAGACGGACAAGTGGTTACCGGAGTTCGTGTGGTAAATAGAGCATCGGGAGAGAAAAAAGAAATTCCAGCAACTGGTTTCTTTGTAGCGATTGGTCACCAACCGAATACCGATATTTTTAAAGACTACATTAGTCTTGATGAAACCGGTTATATTGTAAACGTACCAGGAACTGCAAAAACGAATGTGGCTGGAGTATTTGTTGCGGGTGATGCTGCCGATCATGTATACCGTCAGGCAATTACGGCTGCAGGAACGGGTTGTATGGCGGCTTTAGATGCAGAGCGCTATTTGGCTGCTAAAGAACATTAATTCGTAATTTACGGATATAAAAAAAACCAACCTTAAGGTTGGTTTTTTTGTTAAAAATATATTCTCTTATTGTTTTATTTTTTTCTGAAGAATAGCTTCATCTGCAAATTTTTTGATTTCTATTTTAGGATCGCCATAAATGTTCAGTTTGCTTTTTCCGGAAGCTGAAACAGTCAAGTTGCCATTTGAAAAAATACCACACTCGGTAGTTCCTTCAATGGTGATGTTTGTCATTTTAGAGGTTAGGTTGTTTCCGTTGTATTTTGAATTATTATCCAAACGAAGTTTCAATTCATTGGTGTCACCTTCAATTTTGGCTTCGGATTTTTGATACATATCAAACTTTAATTTCACAGAAGTAATCAAGGCTTTTAGTTCTGAGTTTTTACTCATCTCTATAGAAGCATCCTGACTTTTTAAATTCAAATCGGTTTTTGATTTGTCATTGGTAATCAAGGTGAAATTGTCTGAATTTACATTCAAAGACGATTTAGAATAATCAAAGGTTTTAATGGTAATGTTTTTTAATTGCAGCTCGCTTATTGCGTTTAGATTCGCTTCGTGTTTTACCGAAACTAACTTTAAACTGTCGGTGTAGGTTACACGAATTTCTAATTTTTTAAAACCAGCAATTTCTTTGTTAGTGTTTAAACGCAGTGTTTTTCCATAGGTTTTGAAATCGATTGCCGAATGCAAATTGTCATCGGTTTCAATTTCGATTCCATTTTTATCTCCTTTAATTAGATACACTTCTAAGTTGTCTTCGATTTCAATTTCCTGAAAAGCCTCCACTTCGTGTTTCTCGGTTTTAAGAATTTTGGTTCCCTTTACTTTCTCTTTCTTTTGGGCAAAAGTTAAAGTAGTACACAGTAATGTTATAAGTAGAAAAGTAATTTTTTTCATTTGTTGGGTATTTGATTTCCACAAATATAAAAAAATCATCCACGGTTGTGAATGATTTTTGTGAAATTGAGTATTTAAATTTTATTGTGCGTCTACGCTTCCGCCCGAAGATTCTTCTTTTGAAATTTGTTTCGGGTTAGAATAGTAATCAATGCTGCTTCCGCTAGAGGCTTTTGCTTTTAAGGAAACAATCGGGTTTACATCGGTATCGCTCCCGCTTGTGCTTTGCGACTCAATGTTGTTGGCTAATAGTTTTTGAGCATCAATGTGACTTCCGCTAGATGAGGCCGACGTTACATCGATCGCTTTTCCTATTACGGTTAAATCACTACCGCTGGTTGATTCTAAAGCTACTTTCTCCGATTCAATGTTGGCGGATAAAGTACTTCCGCTGCTTGATTTTAATAGAATGACATTGCTTTTTATAACTCCGTTGGTTTTTAAATCGGAACCGCTGGTTGTTTCTAATATATCAATTATTGGAAGTTGTACACGTACTTTTTTGGTAACGTTACTGTAGTTGTTGTATTGGGAGGTAATTTTTAATGTTCCGTTTTCTACGGTTGTTAAAATTCCGTCTTGTACATTATCATCGGCTTCTACGACTACATTAAAAAGATTTCCTTGCGTAACAATGCATTCGATACCTCGGCTAACCTCTATTTTAGTGAAGTTTTCCACTTTTCGTTCTTTAGAAACTACATTTCCGCTTCCTGTGATCGATTCCCTTCCAATAGTTGTATTGCAAGAGCCGAATAGAAAAGCAACTACTGTTGCGATTACAATTTTTGTGATGTGAATAATCAATTTTATCATGATTAGTGAAGTTGTTTGTTTTATGAGTTTGTTTATTTTGATTGAATGATGTCGCCCGTATTTACCGTTCCTTTTTTGATTTCTTGTTTTAAAGATCCTAAATATATGGAATAGTTGTCAAAATAGGAGGGAACCCCTTCTGTTTGATGGTCAATTCCGTTTCGGACTTCAAAATGCAAATGCGGAAAAAATGAACTCCCCGAAGTTCCAATAGTTCCTATTATTTGCCCTTTTTTTATTTTGTCTCCCACTTTTAAAGGTTCAGAACTTTTATTTTGTAAATGAGCATACATACTTAAAACAGTATTACTGTGTTTAATGACTACATAATTGCCATAAAGGGCCAGCGGATTGTTTTTTAGCGCCGGAATGTCAAATTGTTTGTTGTCAAGTTGATTGGTTTCTATGGCTACAATTTCACCACCGGCCACAGCCATAACCTCTTTTCCAAAACCAAACCAATCGGAATTGTTTTCGCCTTTATTTAAAAATTGCTTATTGTCGTCATTCAGAATGGCAAAATCGTAAGCATATCTCATGAAATTGGCCGAAAAACCTAATTGTTTGATCGGTTCAAACTCATAATCGAAACGACGATGGTGCGAGTTAAAATCATGTCCGTCATACACCAACAGTTTTTCTTTTAGTGGTAAAATGAAACTTGTTGCTTGTTTGTATTCTTTTGGAATAACGGTTTGTTTGACTTCAATAGTATTATTGAAAGTAAAAACATATTCCAACTTAGCCGTAACTGCATTTATTTCCGGAAACGGATTAAAGACTAAGTTTTTAGAAACACCATTCCAACGAATGGAAGGAATGGTGTTTATGCTTGGTGCTGTACCGTTATTGTCTAAGAACTTTTGCTGAATTAAAATGTTGTTTTTGTCCAATTGACGAACTTCCAATTTTGTCAGCTTCAAACTGTCTTTCGATTGGTTTTCAATAATGAAATCGAAATTAAGAACTGTTGAATTGTTGCTCTTTTCTATGAGTGGTTGTTCGGGTTTGTGTGCAATTTTGATGAAGTCTTGCGCTACAATGGATGTTCCGAAAAATAAAGCAATAAAAGAAAAGAACGTGTTGATTTTTTGATTGATGATTTGCATTTTATTTATTTGGTTTTGATGATGATTCCGTCTTCAGAAATTTTTAGTTCTTTAATTTCTTTAGAATTCGAAATAGTCGTATCCTTTTTAATTTGTACTCCGTTTTCGTTGATGATAACCGAAGTGTTCTCATCGTTTGAATCGTTATCTTCCTCTGGACAGTTTAAACATTTCAATTCGGTGTTTTCTACTTTGTATTTGTAACCTTCAGGACCATAGTAATAATCGAAGTCTGCATCGTCACCATCCAAATAATTGGTAACACTTGAATCCGGATAGTACACAATTCCGTTTGGTAAGTACAAATAGATTTCCACTTCTTGATCTCTTAATTTATTTTTACTGTCGGTTAAAAAATAATTGTCTAAGATCAATTCGTTGTTTACAATTTTGAAGTTGTATTTTATTTTTTCTGCTCTTTCATTGGCTTCTTTATAATTAGAGCCGACTGATTTTCTTTCTATCTGAATGTAAGGGTAGCTTTTGTCTGTAGATTTTAAGTGTAAGCTTACATGGTTTGAATAAATAACTTCATGTCCGGTTGAGTCTTGCTTGATACTGATATAGTTTTTGTCTTCAACGTCTTTAGCAAAGAAATCATTGTAAACAAACTTCACTTTTAAGGTGTCGTTACTTGTAATTGGAATGTTTCTTTTTTCTACTATTTTACCATCTATAGCTATTTGATTGGCTTCTTTAAATCCTAGGGTTATTGCAATTCCTAAGGCAATTAACCATACGGCTAGCAAGCTGTATTTGATTGTGTTTCCAATAGACTTTAGGTTGTTGACCAATATTTTTAAGCCTAAAATTAGCATGAAAAATAACGGAATTCCGGCTACAATCAAGAACAATACTCCTTGAATCCAATACGGAGTTTCTATACCTAATGGAGTGGTAATATTGTTAAAGGCTGTATTTTCTGATAGAGAAGAAGAAAAAACCATTACAACAGATGCAATTATGACTGCTATCAATGAGATTGCTGAGATAAATACCATCAGGGCACCAATGAATTTTGCAAATACTTTCATGATGGTAATAATGATATCACCCAATGAACTTCCTACTCTTTGTGCTCCGGTTCTTACGTTTTCGCCCATTTGGGTATAGTCGGCATTTTTAAATTTATCTGAAACCGACTCAAATTCTTCCTTTACTTTTTTCTCGATATTAGAGATGTTGATCGGTTCTCCTTTCATTTCTAATTTTTCAGAAGTAGAAACCGCTTCCGGAACTATTGCCCACATGATGATATACGCTAATAATCCTGTCCCCGAAGCAAAAAATAAAACCACTAAAGCTATTCTAATCCAAACCGGATCAATTCCGAAATAGTGTCCTAATCCCGTACAAACTCCGGCAACAATTCCCGTTTCTTTGTCACGGTATAATTTTTTTGTTCTTCCGCTTGCACCATAAGCATAGGTAGTGTTCGCGCTTGCGTTGTCTTCTATTTTATAATCTTCGGGTTGTCCCATGATGGCAATAACATCATCTACATCTTTAAGGCTAAGAACTTGTTTGCTATTGGTTAGTTTCTCAGAAAATAATTCTGAAACCCTACTTTCAATATCGTTCATGATTTCGTCGCGACCTTCTGTAGAGAGTGAAGCTCTAATCGCGTCGAAGTAGCGATTTAATTTTTGATAAGCGTCTTCATCAATGTGAAAGAAGAAACCTCCTAAATTCATATTTACTGTCTTGTTCATAGCTCTTAGTTTTGTGATGTTATGGTGTTAACCGCTCCTGCGAGTTCATTCCAGGTTAGGTTTAATTCTTTTAAAAATTCTTTGCCGTCTTCGGTTAAGCCGTAATATTTTCTTGGTGGTCCCGAGGTAGATTCTTCCCAACGGTAGTTGAGCAGTCCGTCGTTTTTAAGTCTTGTAAGTAGCGGATATACGGTGCCTTCCACCACAAGTAGCTTTGCGTTTTTCAGTGTGTCAAGTATTTCAGAAGTGTAGGCATCTTTTTCTTTTAAAACGGATAAGATACAGAATTCTAAAACTCCTTTACGCATCTGAGCTTTTGTGTTCTCAATGTTCATAGGATTTCTTTTTTTGTGATTAAACTGTTCATTTTTTGATTTTTTTCGTTGCGATCCAAGCAATTCGGCTTCGCCTCGGGTGATGATTGTGATTGATGATGATTGAAACTTATTTTATAAAATTGATGGTTATTGGATATTTGTAATAATTGCCTTCATTTGTTTTTATGGCGGCATAAATGATTAGAAAAAATTCGGCAATTTTTAGTGCTACAAATACGGTGCAACAAAACAATCCTAAAATAGCTACCCCTGTTAAATTAGAAATATTGCCTTCATTTAATATAATGTTTCCGCTTTCTAATTCCGACCAAGAAAAATTACTCAAAGCAGTGGCTAAAATTGTTGGCACTGCGATTATAAAAAGAACTACACTGTACAATAACATGCTCAATTGGAAATTAAGAATTTGTTTACCGTTGTGATCCGCATACGAAGACTCATTTTTTTTAGTAGTCCATAAGATGAAGGGTAAAATGTAATTTCCAAAAGGAATAAAGTACTTGCTTAAGGCACTGACATGGATTAAGGATGCGTAATTTTTTTCGTGTTTTGTTGTTGTTAAGGTTTTCATAATTTTTTGATTTTATTTGATTGATGATTTTAAAATGAATAATACTTTCTTTAGACTATTAATTTCTTATACAAAGATAAGGTTAAAAAACAGTATTATGCAAAACAAAGTACTAATTATTAACATAATTTTAACAAATATATTTATTAATAAATTTTAATCATTTTTTTGTAACCACCTTGTTTGTTGTGTTTTAT